>JABEBW010003651.1_pt1 | contig 41922 bp, 39 predicted proteins | sample 7245961 | NCBI WGS metagenome assembly JABEBW01 (sample SAMN14506364, study PRJNA622280) | hot springs metagenome | biome: hot spring [ENVO:00000051]|acidic hot spring [ENVO:00002120]; feature: spring [ENVO:00000027]|sediment [ENVO:00002007]; material: sediment environment [ENVO:01001048]...
TGTATAAAAAATCAATGTGAAAGTGGCTAAGATAAATTAGCCACTTCTTGATTACTGCTTTAAAAATACGATTTTATCATCTAATACATCTACTATATAGGGGTATTCTCTTGTAATGTCTCCAGTTAGAATTCTTTTGGCAATAATATTTTCTATATTGTTTTGAATAAAGCGTTTAAGTGGCCTTGCACCATAAATTTGGTCAAAACCCTCTTGAGCTACTTTTTCTATTAAGCGCTCGGAAAAATCGATTTTATAACCTTTTTGAACAAGTTTATGCTTAGTTTTATCTAGCAAAAGCTTTGTAATTTTCTTGATCTCAATACTAGTTAATGGATTAAAAATTATAATTTCATCAATTCTATTTAAAAATTCTATTTTGAAGAATTTTTTTAATTCAGTATTTATGTTTTCTGAAACTTTTTTGAAGTCTTGTTTTAGCGTTTCTGAATCTGTATCTTGTCTTAAAGTTATTAAATACTGGCTGCCTAAATTGGATGTCATTATAATAATTGTATTTCTAAAATCTATTGTCACGCCTTTTGAATCTGTAAGTCTACCGTCATCTAAAACCTGTAAAAGTATGTTAAATACATCTGGATGGGCTTTTTCTATCTCATCAAGCAATATTACTGAATATGGTCTTTTCCTTACAGCTTCTGTTAGTTGACCACCTTCTTCATAGCCAACATAACCAGGTGGTGCGCCAATTAATCTAGAGACAGAAAATTTTTCCATGTATTCGCTCATATCAATTCTAATAAGCGCTTTCTCATCGTCAAATAAAAACTCGGCTAATGCTTTTGATAGCTCTGTTTTTCCAACGCCTGTTGGTCCTAAGAATAGAAATGATGCAATGGGTCTATTTGGATCTGATAAACCTAATTTCGATCGTCTAACAGCATCACTTACAGCTACAACTGCGTGTTCTTGTCCCACGACCCTTTTTTGAAGGTTTTCTTCCATTTTTATAAGTTTTTCTTTTTCGCCCTCAAGCATTTTTTGAACTGGTATGCCAGTCCATCTGGACACTATGTTGGCAACTTCCTCTTCTGTTATTTCTTGCGTTAGCAAACGTTCATCTAAGCTATTTAGTTGTTTATTTTTTTCTTCTAATTCTTTAGTAAGTTTTGGCAATTCACCGTATTTTAGAATACTTGCTTTTTCAAAGTCGCCATTTCTTTCTGCAAGTTCAATTTGAGATTTTGTGTTGTCAATTTTTTCTTGAATGGTTTGCATTTCTTTGATTAAACTTTTTTCATATTGCCATTTTGCGTTCAGCGTGTTTAATTCTTCTTTTAATTTACCTAACTCTTTTTCAATATCTTCAAGTCTTTTTTTAGCTTCTTCGTCTTTTTCATGTTTTAAGGCTTCTTTTTCTATTTCAAGTTGAGCAATTTTTCTATTTAAATTATCAATTGGTTCAAATGTGCTTTCAAGTTGTATTTTTAAACTTGCTGCTGCCTCATCAATCAAATCAATTGCTTTGTCTGGTAAAAATCTATCTGTAATGTATCTATTTGATAGCACTGCAGCTGCAACAATAGCAGTATCTTTTATTTTTACACCATGGTGAATTTCATATTTTTCTTTTAAACCTCTTAATATAGATATTGTTTCTTCGACACTTGGTTCTGAAACAAATACAGGCTGAAAACGTCTTTGTAATGCAGCATCTTTTTCAATGTACTTTCTATACTCTTTGAGTGTAGTTGCGCCAATGCATCGCAGTTCGCCCCTTGCCAACATAGGTTTTAACATATTTGATGCATCTAAGCTGCCTTCGCTTGCACCAGCACCTACAATAGTATGAAGCTCATCTATAAAAAGAATTATGTTGCCTTCTGAGCGTTTTACTTCGTTTAGGATTGCTTTAAGCCTATCTTCAAATTCTCCACGATACTTTGCACCTGCAATTAAGGCTCCTAAATCAAGTGCGATTATGGACTTATTTTTTAAGCTTTCTGGCACATCACCTTTTGCTATTCTTTGGGCTAAGCCTTCAATAATTGCAGTTTTTCCAACACCAGGGTCACCTATTAACACAGGGTTATTTTTTGTGCGACGTGACAAGATTTGAATGGTTCGTCTAATCTCCTCGCTCCTTCCAATAACAGGATCAAGCTTGTTTGCTTTTGCAAGTTCTGTTATATCTTTGCCATATTTCTTTAGGGCTTCATATTTTTCTTCTGGGTTTTGATCAGTAATTCTTACGCCACCTCTAATATCAACTAGGCTTTTAAGAATTTTATCCTTTGTAACACCTACGACAGATAAAATAACTGCAGCATCACATCGTTCGGTTAGGGCTAATAAAAAGTGTTCAAGGCTAATATATTCATCTTTTAAATTCTTTGCTTCTTCTTCGCTTCTTTTAAATACATCATCTAATTCTGAAGTAATATAAATCTGTTCACTTTGAGTATTGCTTACTTTTGGAATTTTTTCAATTGCCTTTTCAAGTTCTGTTTCTAATTGATTAGTATCTATGCCAATCTTTTTTAATATAGTAGGAATTATACTATCTTTGTAGCTGATTAAAGCTTTTAACAGGTGCAAAGAGCTTACAAATTGATTATTGTAAGAATTTGCTATGTTTTTTAAATTTTGTAAAACTTCCTGAGATTTTATTGTTAATTTATTTATATCCATCAATTTACCTCTTTAAAAAATAAAAGGGAGTTTTTAGACTCCCTTTTATTTGCTTTATTTTTGTACTGCAATTTCAATTTCTTTTGGCTTTGCTTCCGATTTCTTGGGTAGCTCTACCTTCAAGATGCCATTTTCATATTTTGCTTTAATTTGTTCTTTGTCAACATTATCCGGTAAGAAAAAGCTCCTTGTAAAACTACCATAGTTACGCTCAATTCGATAATAGTTGTCTTTTGATTCTTTTTTTTCAAATTTTCGCTCGCCAGAAATAGTTAAGGTATTGTCTTCAATTTTAACTTTCAAATCCTTTTCTTCCATTCCAGGCACTTCTACTTCAATTTGTATGTTTCCATCCGTTTCGTAAATATCAACAGCTGGTAACCACTTTGAATCTTGTAAGCTAAAAGATGGTAAAACGTCCTCAAACATTTTGTTAATCCTTTCTTGAAGCGTTGTAAGTTCTTTAAAAGGTTCTAATGGTTTAAACATATTACACCTCCAATTTCGATTTTTCATCCAGTAATATAATCCATAATAAACAGATGTCAAGTATAAAAATTGGTACTTGACATTTTTTTCTTAAGTATTATTATTGAGCATGAAAAGGAGGTAAAAATGAAAGACCCTTATGAGGTTTTAGGTATAAGTAGAAATGCAACAGATGAAGAAATAAAAAAAGCTTTTAGAAAGTTAGCTAGGAAATATCATCCTGATTTGAATCCAAATAACAAAGAAGCAGAAAAAAAATTTAAAGAGATTAACGAAGCTTATTCAATACTTTCTGATAAAGAAAAAAAATCTCAGTATGACCAATTTGGATTTAGCGGTTTTGATTCAAATAATCAAAGTTATGATAACTTTTACTCTAATTATTATACAAATAATGCTGATTTTGATATCAAAGATATATTCAACCTATTTCGAAAAAAAACAAAAAATTCTAGCAACTTTAGTGATTTTGGCGGCTTTTCTTTTTTTAATGATGCTGAAAAAGAAGATGGTGATGTCACATATAGTATAACTTTAGATTTTGACCAAGCTTTAAAAGGAGACATTGTTACTTTAAATATTGATAATGAGCAAATTAAAGTTAAAATTCCAGAAGGCACAATAGATGGCACAAAGCTTAAAGTAAAAGGTAAAGGCAAAAAAACACGAACTGGCAGGGGTGATTTGCATTTAATTGTAAATGTTAAACCTGATTCCAATTTTTACATAAAAGACGGTAAGCTTTACACAGATATTGAAGTGCCACTTAAAACTGCATTATTTGGCGGAAGTATTGATGTTAAAACTCCTTCTGGAAATGTAACTATAAAGGTGCCTAAAGGAACGCAGAATGGCACGGTATTTAAAATTGCTAAAAAAGGCTTAAAAGGTGATGCATTATATGCAAAAACAATTGTGAAAATACCAGAAAATTTAACAAAAGAACAAGAAGAAGCACTGAAAGTATTGTAGAAAGGAGTAAAAAAGGAGAACTCTATGAGATTTAGGAAAGATGTATATAGTATTGGCGTATTTTGCAAAATTGTGGATATTCATCCTCAAACTTTAAGAGAATATGAAAAAAGCGGAATTATAAAACCCAAAAGAACAAAAGGTAATGTGAGGTTTTTTACAGATGAAGATATTGAAGATGTAAGATTTATAAGAGAAATGACAAAGGTGCTAGGTGTCAATTTAGCAGGTGTGGATATTATCATAAGATTAAAAAATCAAATTAGAGATTTAGAAAAGCTTGTAGAAGAGCTATACAAACAAATCCAAGAATTAAACGCTAAAGAGAATTCAACTTTACCAGTTGTTAAAGAAGAAACTAAAAAAGCTAATGTTGTAGAAATTAAAATAGAAACATAAGAAATTACTAAGAGAAAAACATTTTTATAGTAGCAACTAAAATTGCCGCAAAAAGTAAGTACTTTACCCATACAATTTCGTTTAATACCATATACCTTGCGCCAAAACTTGAGCCTATGGCGCTGCCAATAGCTAAAACAATACCAATTTTCCAATCTACTTGATTGTGAATAATAAAGATTATTAAAGAAGCTATAGTATATACGGCAATAATTGCAACTTTCGCAGCATTTGTTTTTACAATATCAAAACCCTCTAAAAAAACCAAAGCGCTAATAAAGAAAAAGCCAACGCCTGCTTGCAAAAAACCGCCATAAAATCCTATAAAGAAGAAAGTTATATATGATAAAATGTTGCTTTTTTTGGTAGCGATTTTATTTTTTTTCCATACATCTTTTTTTAATACTATAAAAGTTCCCATTAATAAGATTAATACTGCTGCAATTTTCTTTAATAAACTTTCATTTAATTGTACAACTACAAGCGTACCACATATAGCACCAAGTGTTGCTGGTATAGATAGCATTAAAGAGCGTTTTAGTATATGAATTTTGTTTTTTTTAAAACTATAAGAAGCGGCTAAGTTTTGAAATAAAATTGATATCCTATTTGTACCATTTGCCACATCTATACTTAAGCCTAGAAAAGTTAAAAGAGGCAGCGTTAGCATAGAACCACCACCAGCCATTACGTTTAAAAATCCTGTAATTAAACCCACTGCAAATGTTAATAAGATTTTAAGAACATCCATAAAACCATTATAATAATTTAATAATTTTTTGTCAATGTATTAGAACCAGTTAAATAATTTGACATTCTAACCTATTTTTTGTATATTTTAAAAGGTATAATATGCTAGAAAATTTTGGTCGCATTCTTGCAGATATTAGAACTACTAAGCCACTTATATACAATATCACCAATTATGTCGTGACTAATATTAGCGCTAATGCGCTATTGTCAATCGGTGCAAGCCCTATAATGTCTTTTGCAAAAGAAGAAGCGCAAGATTTAGTCAACATTAGCTCAGCACTGCTTTTAAATATGGGTACTCCTACGACAGAAATTGTTAATACAATGATTGAGGCAGCTAAATGCGCAAACCAAAAGAACATTCCCATTGTGTTTGATCCAGTTGGTGTAGGTGCAAGCCGCTTTAGAAACGATATAGCCAGCAGGATTATTTCTGAAGCAAAAATTAATATTATAAAAGGAAACGCGTCTGAAATTGCCAATTTAGCTGGTATTAGAGTCCAAACAAAAGGCGTTGATTCTTCTGAACATATAGAAAATATTACTGCTATTACAAAAGAATTAGCAAAGAAACTTGATTGTGTAGTGTGCGCGACGGGGAAAACAGATATAATAAGCAATGGTGATAGCGTGTATCTGTGTGAAAATGGTGATGTTTTGCTAACCAATATTACTGGATCTGGCTGTATGTTGGGTTCTATAATGTGCGCAACAGCTGCTGTTTGTAAAGATTATATGTTAGCAGCACTAGTTGCATGTTTAATAGTGGGTATATCTTCAGAAATTGCAGCTTCCAAGTCGTCCTTACTTGGTAGTTTCCAAGTTGAGTTTTTTAACGCACTATCTTGCTTTGAAGCCAAAAACTTTGGTAGTGCTAGATATATAAAATTGTGAAGTTTGGTATACATTTATCAATTGAATCCAAAATAGAAGAGTTGCCTTTTTTGTGTAAAACTTACAAGATTGATTGTTTTCAATTTTTTACTAAAAGCCCGCGTAGGTGGAGCCAAAAAGCAATTGATGATACTGTAGCTATCAATTTTAAAGATAATATTAGAAAAGAGCGTATTGCAATAGAAAATGTATTTATCCATTGCTCATATCTAATTAATCCTGCTAACCCTACACAACAAACATTTGCAGAGCTTGATAGTGAGTTTCAAAATGCTTATAAATTGGAGATTTACAATTTGGTTTTGCACCCTGGGGCTTGTAAAGATAGTGATTGTCTTAAAAAGGTTTCAAATACACTCAAAAATGCTCTCCAACATTACCCAAAGATCAAACTTTTATTAGAAAACACAACGCGCATAGGCCGAAATTTGGAAGAATTAAAAATTATTAAAGAAGGGATTGGAGATAGTGTATATTATTGTATAGATACTTGTCATTTATTCGCAACGGGCTATAATCTAAATGTGGAAATAATTGATGATATCTTAGGTATTGAGAATATTAAATTGTGGCATTTCAATGATTCAAAAGCTCCGTTTGGTTCCAATGTTGATCGACATGCCAATATTGGAAAAGGTCTTATTGGTATTGAAAATATCAGAAAATTTCTACAATCAAAACAACTAGAAAATGCATTATTTATATTAGAAACCCCAGGAACAAACAAAACACGTTCAAAAGAAGTTGAGTTATTAAGGACTTACCTGTGAAGCCTTGGTATTATATTTCTGTTTTGCTTATAGGTTTAACTGTTGTTTTTGTATTATGGATGCTTAGAAAATTTAGAAAGCTTAAAAATCCATCTATAAAAAAATATACTTTAAAAGATTATTTGCTATCAAAAAATGAACGCATTGTGTATGAAATGCTTCTTATGCATTCAAAGGATTTTAATCTCGAAGTGTTGCCTAAGATGAGATTGTCTGAGTTTATTTATGTTGATAAAAGAAATAGAAATGCTTTTTTTATCATTCAAAATAAATTTGTAGATTTTTTGATTGTTGACAATGTTAAAATTAAGCCAAAATATGCTATCGTGTTAGAGAAAAAAAACTTGAAAGAAACAAACCTCGAATTATTTGAAAACGTTTTTAAAGAAGTAAAATTAAAATGGGTGATTATCAAAGAATTTGAATTTGAAAACCCTATAGAACTAAAGGGCAAATTAAAAAAAATTCTGGAGGAAGCTTATGCTTGATAAAAAAATACTTGATTTTATAGCTTGTCCACAATGCAAAAGCGATTTAGAGTTAGATGGCGAGTTTTTAATTTGTAGGACTTGCAATGTAAAATACCCTATAAAAAACGATATACCTATATTGTTGATAGAAGAAGCAGTTAAGATTAATGGAGATACAAGTTCTGGTATAAAAAAGGAGGTTTAGTTATGAAAGTAGGTTTTATTGGTCTTGGGATTATGGGAAGTGCTATGGCAAACAATCTTTTAAAAAGTGGTTTTAAACTCAATATTTACAATAGAACCAAAGAAAAGGTTAAGGAGCTTGCTTCAGATAATTTCGAATTCTTTGATAACCCAAAGTTGCTTGCTCAAAATAGCGATATAATATTTGTGATGTTGAGTAACGATGAAGCATGCGATAATGTAATAAATGCTGATAATGGATTAATTGAAGGCTTATCAAAAGATAAGATACTTGTAAATTTTAGCACTGTTTCAGCCTATTACTCTAAAAAGTTATATGATTTTATGCGAACTAAAGATATTTTGTTTTTAGAAGCTCCTGTTGTCGGCAGCAAAGTGCCTGCTCAAAACGCTACTTTAATCATACTATGTGCTGGAGATAAAAAAGCTTACGAGGTAGCAAATGTGTATTTTGAAAAGTTGTCAAAAAAAGTAATCTATTTAGGCGATGTTCCAAACGCTTCTTTTTTAAAGATTGTAAATAACCAAGTAATGGGTATTACTATGCAAGCGCTTGCTGAAGGTTTGCAACTGGCTAAAAAACTCAATTTAGATTTAAATACAGTGCTAGATTTGTTAAATTCTGGAGCTTTTGCAAATTCTATGTTTGACTTAAAAGGTAAAAATATTTTGGCTGATAATTATGAAGTGCACTTTCCATATGAGCACATGCAAAAGGATTTAGGTTTTGCTGTAAAGTTAGCTGAAGACAAAAAAGCTTTTTGTCCAGCTCTATCGATAGTTAACGAAACTTATAAAAAAGGCTTACAAAACTATTCAAAAGCTGATATGTGTGCTATATTTGAAACACTAAATAGTTAAAAATTTTCCAATTTTATATTTTCAAAAAGCTTTTCTATTGCTTTGTTGGTTTCTTGCCACATTTTAGTTGAGGGGCAATTTTCTATGAGTGTGCAAACAAAGTTGTCTTGTGTGCATGGTGCTAATTTAATACCTTCTGTAAATATATCTATGAGCTCTTTTAGCGATGTGTCTGTTTTGAGAATCTTATAACCACCATGAGGCCCCTTTTTACCTTTAACTATACCATGTTTTTCTAATTTAGCAGCAAGTTGCTTCAAATAGTTTTCACTAATTTTGGTACTTTCTGATATTGACTTTAAACTTACAAAGCCATCTCTTTTTTTAAGCTCTATCAAAAATCTCAAACTGTACCTAACATGCGTCGGCAAAAACATATTGAAATTATACAGTGTTTTAGGAAATTTTCAATAAAAATTTGATTTTTTTTAGTAAAATTGATAAAATTTAAAAAATGGAAGATGAAGCAATAGAAAAGCTTGTAAGGTCGGCTTTTGAAATTGAAAGCTTTGAAGAGCTGTTAGGACAAAGCCATTTATTTGCTAAAGGCAAACCACTTTACAATTTTTATTATAATCAATCATATTTGCCATCTCTGATTTTATTTGGTCTGCCAGGTAGTGGAAAGACGACTTACGCAAAGCTTATTGCAAAACAAAAAAATTTAAAGTATGTGTATTTGAATGCTTCAATTGCCACATTAAAGGATATAAAAAAAAGCCTTGATGTTAAAGAGCGTGTTCTTTTGGTTATAGATGAAATTCATAGGCTTGATCAAAAGCAGCAAGATTACTTGCTTTCGTTTATTGAAAATAATGTTGTATTGATTGGCACATCATTTCACAACCCTTTTTTTAAGCTAAATAGGGCTTTGCGCTCAAGGTTGTTTGTATATGAGTTTAAAGGTTTAAGCGAAACAGATTTATTTATCATTTTAGATAGACTAGAAAAAAAAGGCATAACTATTGAAAAAGATGCACGTTTTTTGATAGTTAAACAAGCAAATCACGATGTGCGCAAATTAATGAATATTTTGCTTGCTCTAAACTCCAAACATATAACAAAAAAAGATGTAGAAAATTTATTTACCATTGATTTATCGTATGATAATTTACAAGAACATTACGATTTTATTTCTGCATACATTAAAAGCATTAGGGGCTCAGACCCAGATGCAGCCATTTATTACCTTGCAAGAATGCTAGAAAGCGGAGAAGACCCAGAATTTATTGCAAGAAGACTATGTATACTATCATGCGAGGACATAGGACTTGCACAAAAAGATGCAATAAATATTGCAGCTAGTACACTTTTTATAGTTCAAAATGTAGGCATGCCAGAAGCTCGAATTAGTCTTGCTTTTTGCACAATCTACTTAGCTTTAGCTAAAAAATCAAATTCGTCATATATAGCTATAAGTAAAGCTCAAGCCGATATTAAAAATGGTGTTTTACTTAACGTGCCAAAGCATTTAAAAACAAACTCTAAAGATTATTTATATCCACATAACTATAAAAATAGTTATGTAAAACAGCAATATCTGGAGAAAAAATTAAAATATTTTTATCCAAAAGAAAACGATATTTTTGAACAATGGATACCATAAAAGATTTAGGCGAATTTGGGTTTATAGAAAAAATAAAAACTATTTTTGAGCAGCCAGATAATGTAATAGGCATTGGAGATGATTGCGCTGTCATCCCAATGCTTGATACAAACTTGCTTGTAACTGTTGATACATTAATAGAAAACGTGCATTTTTTTAACAACCATTCAATGGATAAACTTGCCATTAAAGCTTTAAATGTAAATATAAGCGATATTATTGCTTGCGGTGGCATACCTAAATGGGCTTTTTTATCAATATCACTAAATCCTATGATGCAAATATCCAAATTAGATATATTTTTAAATCAATTGCACAAGCAATGTGAGCGCCATAATATTTATTTAATTGGTGGCAATACAACAAAAGATGATAAATTATCCATTAATATTACGCTTATTGGAGAAGCACAAAAGCCAATTTTGCGCTCTGGCGCAAAAGCTGGCCAAGATGTATTTGTAACAGGCAAGATTGGTTGTTCTGCTTGTGGTTTTTGGGCTTTAAAAAACAAAACAAAAGCGCATAGTAAATGCTTAGAAAGATTTTTAGCACCACAAGCAAGAACTGATTTAATTGCTCAAATTAAGCCTTATGCTACGTGTATGATTGACATTAGTGACGGCTTGCTTCAAGATGCTAATCATGTTTGTAGAGCAAGCAAAGTTGGTATGGAGATTTTTTTGGAACAAGTCAAGTTTTGTGAGTGTGATAATTTAAATATGATTGATAAAATAACTTTTGGTGAGGATTACGAATTGTTATTTTGTGCAGAAAGAAGACACAGAGAGCATATCTTAGCCATTGGCGATGTAAGTTTAATTGGATACACAAACGATAGTCAAAAAATAACAATTTATCACAATGGCAATATAGTTAAACCAGACAAATATGGATTCACACATTTCTGATTTATTTAAAATCTTATTGTTTTTTGCCACATTGACACTTAGTGCTTTTTTGTCTTCTTCTGAAACAGCAATATTTTCTCTTAAAGCTAAAGATCTTTTTCATATTAGGTACAAAAATCCTCGCAAATATGAAATTATAACTGGTTTGTTAGCTAACGCAGAAGATTTCATTGCAATGCTCTTAATTTTAAACGAATTTTCTAATATATTTGCATCAATTTTATTTGCAAACATATTCCAATCGATATTTGGTAACAAATATGTGGCCGTATCAAGCGGTATTGTTGTTTTTTTGCTCTTGCTTTTTGGAGAAATTACGCCCAAAAGTTGGGCTGTTAAAAACAATATATTGATCTCTTTAGCTTTTGCAAAACCTCTTAATTTGCTTTTTAAAGCCACTAAACCCATAGTGAAAGTATTTATAATGGTTATAAATGTATTTAAGAAAATCTTTTTTAAAAACTTGCAACAAGAAAATGTGTTGACTATTACAGAAAAAGAATTTAAAAGCATTGTATCAAGTGCAAAAAATATTTTTGATTCGCAAGAGCAACAAATGATAGAAAATGTTTTTAAGTTTGAAGAAAAACAAATAAAAGATATAATGGTACCTCTTAGGAGGGTATTGATGTTTGAAGCAAATACAAAGGTTGAATCACTAATGAAAGCTCTAGAAAATATAAGTTTTAACCGCATACCTATTTATAAGCAAAAACGCAATAATATTGTTGGCATTTTATACATAAAAGATTTGATTAAGAGAAAATGGGAAGAGGGTATTGATAATAAAGAAACAATAGCATCTTTGGCTAGAAAACCTATGTTTATTAATTACAGTACAAAAATAGACAGGGCTTTTAAAATTATGTTAAAGCGTAAAACACACTTGTGGGTGGTGGTAGATGATCACAAAAATAGTATCGGCATTGTCAGCACACAAGATATTATGGAAGAGATAGTAGGAGAAATAGAAGATGACGCAAATTAAACTTTTAGCTTCAATCCTATCTTGTAATTTTTTAAGGCTTGAAGAAGAAATTAAAGATATACAAAATGCCGGATGCGATATGCTTCACTTAGATATAATGGATGGTCATTTTGTACCAAACATTACAATTGGACCAGACATCGTAAAGCAAATACACAGTGCCACAAATTTAAAGCTTGATGTTCATTTAATGGTGGACAATCCAACTTTTTGGGTAGATAAATTTGTACAAGCTGGGACATACTCTATCACTGTTCATCAGGAAGCAGATTGCCACTTAAATAGGCTTATAAACTCAATAAAAGAAAAAAACATAAGGGCTTTTGTGTCCATTAACCCTGCAACATCACCAATATTATTAGAATATATTTTGGAATATGTTGATGGCGTGCTTGTTATGTCAGTAAACCCGGGGTTTGGTGGCCAAACATTTATTGAAAACTCCATTAGAAAGGTAGAATACTTATCAAAATGTCGTTATACAAAAAACTTGGAATTTATTATACAAGTTGATGGTGGCCTAAACCTTGATAATATAAAAAGCCTTATTGATGCTGGAGCTAATGAAATTATCGTTGGCAGTGCGCTTTTTAAAGGTATAAAAAGTAATTTTGTGCAAAAATTCAAAGAATTAGCGAGGATTGTAGTATGAAATATTTAAACGATGAAGAGTTAGCGTTGTTAGAAAGTAGATTAAAAAGAAAGCCCACTGAATTAGAAGAAGCAATTATATATTCACTATGGAGCGAGCATTGCAGTTACAAATCATCAAAAATACATTTAAAAAAGCTTCCAACAAAATCAGATAGAGTTGTTATTGGTCCTGGCGAAAACGCTGGCGTAATCGATATAGGAGATGGGTATGTTGCTGTTTTTAAAATGGAATCGCACAATCACCCATCATATATAGATCCATACAATGGAGCTGCTACAGGAGTTGGTGGTATTATAAGGGATATTTTTACAATGGGTGCTAGGCCTGCGTTAAATATTGATGCATTGTTTTTTGGAGCGTTTGAACACCCAAAAACGCCGTATTTGCTTGATGGTGTCGTTAGGGGGATTAGCGATTATGGTAACTGTGTAGGTGTACCAACAGCTTGTGGTCAAACATTTTTTTTAGAGTGCTACAATAACAATATTTTGGTTAACGCATTCAATTTAGGTATAGCAAAAAAAGAAAAAATATTTTTAGGTATAGCCAAAACAATTGGCGCAGATGTCATTTATGTTGGCTCTAAAACAGGTAAAGATGGCATACATGGTGCTACAATGGCATCAGCATCATTTGATGAAAAATCTATCTCAAATCGTCCAACTGTTCAAATAGGCGATCCATTTACAGAAAAATTACTCATTGAAGCGTGTTTAGAAGTTATGGATAAGGGTTTGGTTGAAGGCATACAAGATATGGGTGCTGCTGGGCTAACTTCAAGCGCATTTGAAATGGTTGAAAAAGGTGGTGTTGGCGTTGAATTATACCTTGATAATGTGCCTTTGAGGGAAGAGCTTTCGCCAGTTGAAATAATGTTATCAGAAAGCCAAGAAAGAATGCTAATTATAGCTAATCCATCACATAGCAATGTAATATTGGAAATTTTTAAAAAATGGAGTTTAGATGCAAATATCATAGGCAAAATTATAAAAGAAGAAAAAGTGGTATTGCATTATAAAAATCAAGTAGTAGGAGAATTTGATTTAGGCATTATCCAGGCTCCCGTTTACGATAGACCATATGAAAAACCAAGTTACATAAATCAAATAAACAAGCATATTGATGTGCAAAAACCTCAAAATTACAATGAAACGCTCTTAGAACTTTTATCAAAACCAAATTTAGCTGATAAATCACCTATATATGAGCAATATGATGCAACTGTCCAAACAAACACATTAAAAGGACCAAGTGGCGATGCATGTGCAATTGTTTTAAAACAAACAAATACAGCTATATTTGCAAGCACCAGCGTAAACCCTATATATTGTTATCTTGACCCGTATGTTGGCTCCCAAATAGCCGTAGCTGAAAACTACAGAAACATACTTGTAAGCGGGGGAGAGCCAGTTGCCATAACAGATTGCTTAAATTTTGGAAACCCTGAAAACAAAGAAATTATGTGGCAATTTGTTCAATCAATCGAAGGCATCAAAGATGCGTGTGAGTTATTGTCAACGCCCGTTGTCAGTGGAAATGTTAGTTTGTATAATGAAACCGCTACACAAAACATTTTCCCAACACCTACAATTGCAATGGTTGGGATTGGCAAAGCAGAAGATGTACTATATAGCCAATTTCAGTATGCAAATAATACGATTGTCTTGTTGAACGATATAGAACTTAATCTTGGGGCAAGCCAATATTTGTACTATATGCACAAAAAAATAGATGGCAAAGTGCCAGCTGCTCAATTAAAAAAGCACTTAGCGTTAAAAAAAATTTTTGATATAGCTCACAGACAACATAGATTAATAATTAGTGCCCGCGATATATCAATAGGTGGGTTAGCGTGTTGTTTGGCTTTTATGTGCGAAAATGAAGTGGGTTGTGAAATCAGCGTAAATATGCCACAAAACCCACATGAGTTTTTGTTTAGTGAATCTCAAGCAAATGTTATCATTGAGATTAGAAATCAAGATTTAGACCAAATAGAAGATATAGCCATTCAAAGTGGAGTCACTTTGTACAGATTAGGTTTTACAACGCAAGAAAAAAGGTTAAAAATAAACAATTTAATAGATGTATCAATTGATGATATCAAACGCTTTAAAATGTCAACACTAAAGAATGTTTTATCATGAAATGCTATGTAGTTAGCCTGGGCTGTCCCAAAAATTTGGTAGATACCGAAAACATTCTTAGCGTATTTTCAAGCAATGAGATAGAGTTTGTATATGACCCAACAAGCGCTGATATTTTGTTTGTAAATACGTGCGCTTTTATTCAAAAAGCCATTAAAGAGTCTGTACATACAATTTTAGATTTGGCGCAATCAAAAAAAGAAAATCAGAAACTTGTTGTAGCAGGTTGCCTAATTAGTAGGTTCAAAAACCAAATTGAATCGCAAATACCAGAGATTGATGTTTTTATCGATACAAATAGCATAAATACATTTAAGCTTGATAAAAAATTAAACTATTGCAATATGCCAAATCCACTATACGCTGAAGGTAGAATAGTAACAACTTACCCTTATGCTTATTTGCGCATTTCTGATGGTTGCAACCACAGGTGCAGTTTTTGCACTATACCATATATTAGGGGTCCATATAGGGAAAAAAGCAAAGATGATATAAAAAAAGAGTTTTTGAAACTGCTAGATGAGGGCATAAAAGAGATTGTTTTAATAGCACAAGATACATCGTGTTACAACAACAATAATTTATCTGATTTGTTAGAAGATTTATCATCTATTAATGGTGAATTTTGGGTTAGAGTGTTGTATCTATACCCTTCTTCTATAAATGATCATTTAATAGATACAATTGTTAATTCAGAAAAAATTGTACCCTATTTTGATATACCACTTCAACACGTAAGCGATAAAATGTTAAAATTGATGAAAAGGAATTATGATAAAAGATTCATTTGCAACTTATTTGACAAACTTTTAAAGTACGATGTTGCCATTCGATCAACATTTATAGTAGGTTTTCCATACGAAGAAGACAATGATTTCAAAGAATTGCTTGATTTTATACATAACTATAGAATAGATAGATTGGGCGTTTTTGGTTACTCTAAAGAAGAGAACACAATAAGCGCTCGATATAGTGCTAATGTGCCATACAATAAAAAGCGAACAAGAAGGTCAATTTTACTTGATGCTCAAAAACAATTGAGTAAAAAATACTTAGAGAGATTTATTGGAAAAAAAATAAAAGTTATAGTAGATAGTCCAAAAAAGGGTCGAAGTTTTTTGGATGCACCAGAAATTGATGGTTTAGTAACGCTAAAGGCCAAAAGACAAATAGGCAATTTTGAAAATATTGATATTTCTAAATCGAGCTTTTATGATCTTTATGAGTGAGATTACTCTGTGAAAAAATATAAAAAGCTGCTATATCTATAATTTTTATATCAAAAGTGTTGCAATTAATTTTTTCGTGTCAATTAAATTAATAGATATAGGGTAAGTGGTACACACATACCTACCGCCCCTACTAAATATATACAGATTCACGAACTTTATCAATCATTCATAGGGCTATCCTCCTACCTTTATGATATCGTACATATGTTGGGACCTATCTGGTGCATACAAAAAACTGGCCTTGACAAAACTAACTCTCCTTAATATAATGGTTCCAAATTGAGGCGATGGGGTTCGCCTAATAAAGTGCCTACCTAAAGGCTGATGACCCCTGCATTAAATTAGCAGGAGTGTCGGCATGTTACTAAAAATCTTATTAAAATCTAGACAAAAATTTATAATATTTTGTGGAAGGTGTTGATATGCTATTTCTGCTTAGTTTAGTGCAATTTTTATATGTGCTAGTGTTGTCTCCTCTTGCTATTGGGATTTTAAAACGTATAGAAGAGCGCCTTGAATCCAGACATGGACCTTCGATTTTTCAAGAATATTTTAACTTATACAAGTATTTCAAAAAACAAAGCATATATCCTCAAACTGCTTCAGCTTTTTTCAGTTATGTGCCCTACATTGTATTTGCACTCATATCTTTCTTAACACTAGTGTTGCCAATTATAACAGCTTTTCCTTTGATATTTGGACCTGTTGTGGATTTTGTTGGCGGTGGGTTGGTTTTTGGCGCTGCATCTACATTATCAAAATTAGCAGCTATAGATTCAAGAAACAATTACTCCATATTAGGGGCTTCAAGGGCATCGAGTATCGGTATATTCACAGAACCCATAATATTGCTAATTTTTATAATGTTTGGGGTAATTTCTGGTACAAATAATCCTTACATAATAAATAACGTACTGCAAACATCTCATCATTGGTATTACAGTTTGGTACATCTTTTTATAGCTTTAGCTTTTTTCTTTGTACTAATTATTGAAACCTCGCAGTTGCCTATAGAAAGTGAAACGCCCAATGAATTAGGCTCAATTGATAGTTTAATGAGTTTGGAATACTCAGGTAGAGAGCTGGCTTTAATGAAATGGGCTAGCTATATGAAATCGTTTTTATTAATGAATGTTTTTTTAAATGTTTATACATTGCCTTTTTTTGTGCCAATGCAATACAACCCGTTATCAATAGCAATCTACATGTTTGTGAATTTTTTGAAAATATGTGGTTTGTTAATAATTTTGGCCTTCATCAATGCTACAATTTCTAAATATAGATTGTTTAAAATATTTGATTATATTGCTGTAGCGTTTAGCTTTGCTTTAGTCGCTTTTGTTGTATTTTACACTACAAATATTGGAAGGTGAATATGGAAAAAGAAATTTTTATACTAGTTGGTTTTTTAGAGATAGTGATGGCCATATTTATGCAATGGCAAGTGTATGTGGCAAGCAATATTACAACATTTAAGTATCAATCGTGGATTTTGGGAATATTTCTGTTAGCGTTTGGATTTATTGATAAAGATGTGCCAATGGTAATATTAGCATTGCTTACAATTATTACAAGAGCAATATTTATTCCTAAGTATTTATTAAATACGATAAATAAATATTTATTTAGGGCAAGAGAAAATAAACACCGAATAAGCACAAGCCTTTCAGTGCTTGTATCAGTTTTATTGGCTATTTTTAGCTACATTCTCTCTATTGTGATTTTATCCAATGTAGGCAGCTCTCTTATATCAATTCCTCTTACACTAATGCTACAGGGATCTTTCTTGATAGTTTCTCGTTCTAATGCCTATGCACAAATGATAGGGTATTTGGTTATGGAAAACGCGATGTTTCTGATGGGTTTTATATTTACCTCTTTGCCTTTTATTGTGGAAGCTGGTGTTATAATGGATATTTTAGGCATTGTAATGATTGGTGGAATCTTGATGAAAATACGGGATGAAGATATTAAACAAGAGGAGGAATTGCTGGGATGATATACTATCTGCCTGGATTGTTTTCAATGCTTGGCGCATTGTTTAGTTTTGCTTTACTCAGAAAAAAAGAGCGGTTAGTATCAGTAATAAGTTCACTACTATCACTCATAAGTGCTATTTATTTGATGTTTTGTAGTAATTTTTCAAATAATCTATTGTATGTAGATAACTTATCAAAGATTTTTACTTTAATGATTGCTATCGTTTATGTCGGCGTAGTGGTATTTTCTATCGAATATATAACAAATTTAAAAGATAAGTTTCTCAAGGTTTACCAATACTTCAGCCTACTTCATATTTTCTCTGCAGCACTATTTTTTAGCGTTACATTAAATAACTTAGGCCTAATATGGGTTTGTATTGAAGCAACAACATTTAGCAGCGCTTTGCTGGTTGCTGTAGAAAATGACTCTATTGCGCAAGAAGCAGCGTGGCGCTACATTATAATAGTTTCGGTAGGTCTGGTAATTTCATTGATTTCTACGCTGTTTTTATACGCTTATGCCAATACACTATCAATAAATGCTCTAATAAAAGAAAAACCAACAGGAAGTATGTTTTTGTTGGGAGCGCTACTTAGTATAGTAGGTTATGGCACAAAGGCTGGAGTTTTTCCAATGAATACGTGGCTGCCTGATACACATGGCAAAGCACCAGCACCAGTTAGTGCAATTTTTAGCGCAATTTTATTACCTGTATCATTATACCCTATAATTAGAATATTCCAAATTTATCAAAATCCCAAATTGGAGTTTTTCGCATTCTCTTTAGGTTTTTTGACTGTTGCTAGCGCAAGTCTTATTTCAGGCTCTCAAAAGCTATACAAAAGATTGTTTGCCTACTCATCTATTGAAAATATGGGGATGGCATTAGTCGGTATCAGTTTGGGCTCTTGGGGACTATTTGGCGCAATTATATTAATTTTTTCGCATGCTTTGGCTAAGTCTGGTGTTTTTATGATAACGGGAAATATTTTGCATCATTTTAAGACAAAAAAAATTGAAGATATAAAAGGGCTTTATAAAACTATGCCAAAATCAGCTTTATTCTTATTATTTGGCAGTTTAGCTGTAACGGGGGCACCACCATCGGCTACATTTTTTGGAGAGTTACTGATTTTGTCTAAAACTATTCAAACATATGGCTATATCGCTGGTTTTTGTTTAATCTTTTTCGTAGGCATAGGTTTTTTATTTATTAATCTCAAAGTAATTGATATGGTATTTAGCGGTATTTCTGCACCCAAAAAAATTATTGAGAGTAATTTTGTATATATTCCAATCCTAAACATAGCCTTTTCTGTTTTATTTTTGGTAGCCATACCATTTTTGTATGAATTTTTAAAGGGGATTATTCAATGAAAAGGTTATTGGGCATAATTAAAAAGCACAATCAAGAGCAGTTACTTGTACAATCTGGTTCATTTGTAGGTATTTTGGATGAGCCGCAGAAAAATGATTTTAAGGCATACAGTATACTTAGTGACCAAAAACAGAGCAAAAGCATTACGGGTGAATTGTTTAATTTTCGCTTAGGACCACTTTCTGGCGCATCATTAGAGTGTGGCACTTACAATATTTATACCTATGGAGAGCGCATGGTGGATGTCGATATAGATATATCTTATAAATCTAGAGGCATAGAGAATCTTATGTGTGGTAAAAATGCAACGCATGCCTTGACATTAAGTGAAAATGTATGTGCAAATTTTGCTTTTTCACACTCAGTGGCTTTCTCAAGAGCTATAGAAGAAGCATATAAAATAACAATTAGTGACTATTGCCGTTTTACTCGGTTGATACTGATAGAAGTTGAGCGTATTTACAATCATATTTTTGTAATTTCAAGGCTTGCAATGGCCGCTGCGCAAAAAGTATATGCATCACACTTAATATATTTATTTGATGATTTACTTAGCTTGAATAAAAAATTCTTTCAATCGCGCTTTCTAAAAGGCATAAACAAAATTGGATCAATGAATTATATACCAATTTCTCAAATTAAAATTTTTGTAGAGCAACTAGATAAAATTGTTAATGAGTTCTTAAAAATCTATGAATTTTCACTAAAAAGTGTAAACTATTTGGATAGGCTTCACAATACTGGTGTATTAACAATAAACGATTTTGATGATATCAATTTTGATGGACCAGCGCTTAAAGCCATTGGTTATTATACGGATATCAGGCAATTTGAAAGCGATTTTGATTTTAAACCAATTATGGAAACTGATGGAGATTCTCTTGCTCGCATGATAGTTAGAGCCAAAGAAGTTCAACAATCGTTAAATATTATTAAATCATTGTTAGAAAAGTTTAAAAAAGATAGTTTGGAACTTGATGTTAATCTTTACGATGATTCTAAAACTCGAATAGGTATTGGGCAATGTGAATCACCAAGCGGAACAATTACATATTATGTTGAGCTTACAGGCAATATAATAGACTATGTATATATCTCAACATCATCAATGTTTTTATTTAATACAATTGAAAAAGCGCTAAAGGGCCAAATTTTTACCGATTTTGCTTTTACTGTTGATTCTTTTGGGGCCTTTTTTGCTGATGCTGCAAAATAGGAGGATAAAAATGTTTCTTTGGCCAATTTATGGGATTTCAAAATACTATACCAAAAAGAAAGTAGATTTAACTAGTGCTAAGACAAACACATTAATGCATAAATGCTTTAAAAAATCCATGCATGTTTTTGCAATTGATGTAGGATGTGATAACGAGCTTACATTAGAATTTTACAGTTTATTATCTCCAAAATACAATACGCATCGTTTTGGGATTTTTTTTACTAACACGCCTAAACATGCTGATTTGCTTGCAATTTTATCAAGACCCACACAAATGATGGTTGATCCATTATTAGAAGCAATTAATCAAATGCCGCAACCATTTGGCATTATGCTGCTTGAAAACAGTGATATTGGAATACCTTTTGAAACGCTAAATATACCAAATGTAGTTGCTCACTTAAAAGGCAATATTGATGCGCAAACAATATTTTCAACTATGTTAAGTGTTATGGGTAGGTGGTGATATGATATTTTTTGAATTTGCTATTTTGTTTTTTATGTTGGGTATTGCGCTATATTTTAATAAATTACTAAGCTATTTCTTTGCATTTTTAGGTGGAATATCAGCTTTCTTGGCAGGAATTGTAGGATTTTTACATCCATTTATAGTTTTAAATTCAAAACTATTTGATGGAATTTCTTTGTCAATTGGCATTGATAAGCTTACTGGTTTATTTATAATCATCTCATATTTGTGTTTGAGTACGATTGCTTTTTATTCGATAGATTTTGGCAAGTTATTTAGTAAATCTATGGCATTGCTCATAAATATCATAATGCTAAGTAGTCTAATAGTTTTTAGCGCAAAAGATGCTGTTACATTTTTGATTTTCTTTGAAATAGTTAATATCTCGCTTTTCTTGAGTATTCTAGAACGTCAAAATGCCCACAGGCAAGCTTATAGTTTCTTGGCTTTTTCCGAAGGTTCATCAATATTACTTATGGTTGCATTTGCTGCAATATATGCTAAGACTGGTTCATTTTTGTTTTTAAACGCCATAAATAATTCTGTATTTATGTATTTTGCATTTTTTGGGTTTATCATAAAGATGGATATAGTTCCGTTTCATATTTGGATTGGTGATACTTACTCAAAAGCACCTTCGAATATTGCTGCTATACTTTCTGTGCCACTTACTCTTATTGGTGCATATGGTGTATTTAGGACATTTTCATTAAGTAATGACTCTAATCTGGCAATTTTGGCAATTCTTTTGGGTGCAATTAGCGCTTTTTGGGGTGCGTTACAATCAGCTAATGAAAAAGAACTAAAGAAACTACCTGCTTACTCGACAGTAGAAAACAATGGCATGATTTTGGCTGCAATTGGTATTTCATATTTGGCTATTCATGATAAATCGCTTGAAATTTTGGCAAGCTTTGCTTTTTTGAGTGCAATATTGATTTTAGTCTCGCACTCTATTTCAAAAACATCCCTTTTTTTGTCTATTGGACACGCTAAAGAAACGCTAAACAAAGAAACAATAGATGATGTGTCTGGAATTTTTAAAAATGTTAGCAAAACAGCTGGCAGTGGTATATTAATAGCAGGGCTTTCTTTTAGCGCTTTTCCGCCTTTGAGTGGTTTTGTTGCCGAGTGGATGTTGCTTGAGACATTTTTTCAATCTTATAAATTTCAAGATAGCTTCTATAAACTACTAATTACGTTTTCTGGTATTTTAATAGCCATTGCTATAGGACTAAGCTCTTTTGGTATGAAAAAGTTGATAGGGTTTTCAAGTCTAGGTAACACAGATAAGCCTGTAAGAAAAATTCCAGATACAACACTCAAAATAGCAGAAATTTTTATGATGTCGCTTGTTGTTTTAGCTGGTGTGTTTTCTTTTTTAATAATTCAATTCTTTGGGTTTAGTGAATTTTTATCCGGTTTGCTTGGCGTACCTAAAGGATTGTTAATTATATCAAGCAAACCAATTTTTGGAGTAATCTCACCGTTAATGTTTAGCATAATAGTGTTGATTATTTTCTTAGGTATTTTTGTATTTAAATTAAATAACAAAAATATCAAACATACAAAAGTTTGGGTCGGCGGCCTAGATTTAAAAGATAGCGAACTTTTTAGAACACAGAGCTATTCATTTATTGTAGAGTATATTTTAAAAGGAATATATCGAACAAAAGAATACAAAGACAAAGTTTACAGCATTGATTTAGCACAAGATTTGTTTGATCTACTGCAATGTTTTGTCAAAAATATAAGTAATTTTTTGTCTAAAACTATTATGAATGGCAATCTGTATAATTATGTGCTTTATATAATGCTAATGTTTATACTAACATTGTTGATTTTTAAATTTATGATTTAGCCCATCAGCCTTTAGCCTCCTATAATGGGAGGCTTTTTAAATTAAAATGAAGTGGTTTTGTCCGTATTGTTGGAAAGAAGTATATGACGATACAAAGATTTGCCCATATTGTAATTCAAATCTAAGCGAGTTTAATAATTTGGCGTACGATGCAAAACTTATTTTTGGTTTGAAAAATCCAATTCGAGAACATAGAGATTTTGCTATATATATTTTAGGTGAACTTAGGTCTGCAAATGCGCTAAAACCACTATGCGAACTGGCCAAAAATAATACAGATACCATAGAATTGTTGCAGATTGCAGTAGCGTTAAAAAAAATCAATACCCCACAATCAAAGGATTGCTTAAAACAATTGTCAAATATCGAAAATGAACTACTCAAAAGATTTTTAAAGAAATTGGAGGACAAAGATGTTAAACATTGACATTCCTAGTTTTGCAAATCTCAAATTATCCCATCTTGTGCTAGACTACAACGGAACGCTAGCTTTAGATGGTAAATTAATCGCTGGAGTAACAGAATTAATCAAAGAGACTTCAAATAATTTGACGATACATGTTGTCACAGGTGATACGTTTTCAACAGCTAAATCTGAACTTAAAGACTTGCCGATAAATTTAGTTATAGCACTAAAAGATAATCAAGCAAAATTTAAATTAAACTACATTGAAGCGTTAGATCCCCTAAGTGTTGCAAGTATAGGTAATGGTTGTAATGATAGCTTAATGTTAAAATATTGTGCATTGGGTATATGTGTGTTACAAAAAGAAGGTGCGTGTGTAAAAGCCCTAATTGATAGCGATATCGTAGTGGAAAATATTGTTGATGCTTTTGAGATTTTATTAAATCCAAGAAGGTTAATTGCGACACTTAGAGGTTGACATAATAGTATTTTCAAGCAATACATAAGCGTTATCAAACACAATAGATTCTAGGTTAGCAAGAAAGCTGTTTTTTATCTTAAATTTAGCTAAATCGTAAGCCTTAATGCCAAATTTATTATTGTAAATTTTACAGTTATTAAGAAAAACATAAGCGTCTTTTTGAGCATATATTGCACTCACAAAGTGGTTATCAAATATTTTTGTTTGAATTATAGCAATTTTTGCATTATCTACCCATATTTGAATGCCTTCTTCAGACTCATATGCGTTTGAAAAAATTTTGCAGTTATAAACAGTAGCGCTTGAAAATCTATCCAAATAAATACCTAAGTTATTTTTAAAAATAGAGCTATTTAATATCTTGATATTGCTTGTTTTGGTTACTTTAATCGCATTTGAGTCTACACCATTAAAAATAAACGATTTATCTAAAACACCTTTGGAGTTTTCGCAGTAAACTTGAGAAAAATCTTTTTCAAAAGAGCCATTTTTATAAATTTTAATCGACATTAAGAAAAATTGAGAGTTTTCAAAATACAATGCGCTTTCTTGGTTATTAAAGATATCCATGTTATTTAAATTTATATTAGAGTTTTTTGCATAAATTGCCGTAGCGTTTGAGCCATCAAAAATATCAGCACGCATAATATTTAAATTTGAGTTATCAATATAGATAAAAGCAGACGACAATTCTGCATTTAAATGGGAAATTTTGGAATCTGTAATATTAATTTTAGATTTATTTGCAGATATAAAGTTTTCGTAAATGTTTTCAATTAAGCAGTTATGTATTTTGGCCTTTGAATGGCTAAGATTAATGGCAATTAATGAATCGTGCATAGCACAATCTTTAAATGTTAAATAAGCATCATTACCGACAATCAATCTGGAGTTATTGTTGCCTTTGAATTGGCATAAGGTGAAGTTTGCTACGCACGATTTAATAATTATGCCTACATCGCAATCTATTAAAAAATAAGTATTTTCAAAACTACAATCGTGACTAATTATAAGAGGTTTTGTAATATTGAAAATTTTCATTCGCTAATATTTTATGGCCCTTACAAAAGCCTCTTTTCCAGCAAATTTAGCGCTGCTACCAATATCTTCTTCTATTCGTAGCAATTGGTTATACTTTGCTACACGCTCACCTCTTGCTGGTGCTCCTGATTTTAAATGGCCGGCTTTTATTGCTACTGTAAAGTCAGCTATAAAGCTATCTGTAGTTTCACCGCTTCTGTGTGACACAAATGTTCCCCAGTTATTTTTTTGAGCAAAATTCACTGTTTCGAGCGTTTCTGTAAGCGTACCTATCTGATTTAATTTTATTAATACAGCATTTGCAATATTTTCACTAACACCTTTTTTAACAATTTCCATGTTGGTAACAAAAATATCATCACCTACGATTTCTATTTTACTACCCAGTCTGTCATTTAAAATTTTCCAAGAATCCCAATCATTTTCAGCTAGACCGTCTTCTAATAATACAATAGGATAATTGTTTACTAACTTTTCGTAATAATCAATCATCTCTTGAGAAGTTAGTTTTTTATTCTCTGTTCTTAAAATGTAATATCCGTCTTTAAAAAATTCACTTGAGGCTGGGTCAATTGCAAATCCTACATCATTACCCAAATTTAACCCAACTAATTTTATAGCTTGAGATATTAATTCTAAAGGTTCTTCATTGGATTTTAAAAGCGGAGCAAATCCTCCTTCGTCACCAACACCAACACTGTATGATTTTTCCTTTAAAATACTTTTTAGAGCTTGATAGATTTCGCAACCCCACTCTAAGCTTTGGGCGAAGTTTTTTGCATTATACGGTACTATCATATACTCTTGGAAATCAGCGCCTTGCCAATTTGCATGTACGCCACCGTTTAAAATGTTCATGCATGGAACTGGCAATAAATTGGCACTACAATCACCTATATAAGCATACAGCGGTAAATCGGCTGCTAAGCTTGCTGATTTTGCTACAGCTAAAGATACACCCAATATAGCATTTGCGCCTAAGTTGGATTTATTTTTTGTCCCATCAAGGGCAATTAAAAACTCGTCAATTTGCCTTTGCTTTGTAGCATCCATACCAACTATCTTAGGAGCTATCACTGAGTTTACATTTTCAACGGCCTTTGTTACACTTTTACCAAAAAAATGTTCTTTAAAACCATCCCTTAACTCAACAGCTTCTTTTGTTCCAACGGATGCTCCAGAAGGTACAGCTGCTATTGACTTACACCCGCACTCCAATTCGCATTCTACCTCAATAGTTGGGTTACCTCTTGAATCCAAAATTTGCCTTGCCTTAATTGATGAGATTGAAAATTTCATCTTAAAAACCTCCTGTTTCAAAAATTTTGTAATATAAATCTGGACCAAAACTCGTTTGTAATGCTGGTGATTCAATAATTTTGTATGTGCGTGTGCCATCTTCATTTCTTTGAGCTCTTAAAAATATTACATCACTTAAATTTTGTTTATAAAACATGCTAACAAATTCGTACAAATGCGTAACATAAAAAATTGTGATTTTTTTAGCGATTAGAATTGATATTATTTCGTGGGCTATCTTTGAACCTTCTTTATCATTTGTAGCAGAAAATGTTTCGTTAAAAAAAATTGCAGAATGTGGTTTCAATTGACTTACTATATCATCCAAACGTTTTATTTCTTCCTCAAACTTCCCGCTACTGTATGTGCGGTCTTCTTCTTTTCGATAGTGGGTAAATATATGTTTTTTCATACTACAATCAAATTTTTTTGCACCAACAAACATACCACATTGCATCATAAGTACTGCAATTGCAATGCTTCGCAAAAATGTGGATTTTCCACCCTGATTTGCTCCAGTTATAATAAAAAGATTTTTATTATTAGCATAAAGGTCGTTATCAATGATTGTTTCGCCTTTTACAAGCGCAAGGCTAATATCATATAAGCCTTCAAAAGTACAAATTTTACTTTCATATGGATATGGAGTCGGGAAACTCACATTGCAACCGATTGATTTTAGTTTATCGTATAAATTAATACATCCAATGTAAAAAGACAACTCAGTTCTAATTGCATAAAAAAAATCTAACATGTGATACACTGTATTTGCTAAAATATTTGCCACTTGATTAATAGCTTTATTTTTAATTTCGGAAAGCGCTCTTAACCCGCCTTCATCGCGCTCGTCAATACTAAAAGAATACCCAGCTGGTTTTTTAAAAAAGCGTTTAAAAATACTTTGTTTTGATGTTTTTATCCGACAAAGTGTAAAATCTGTTAATTGGTTCGCAAATGTAAGGTTTGCTTTTATCAAAAGACCTTGTTTGAATTGCAACTCATCTAAAATATTTTTTAATTGCAAAAGATAATCATCTGTAATTTCACTGTTAAAATTTTCAAAAAAATTATTAAAAGCTTTCGATTGAAAATTACTTTTATTTTTGTCAATTGTATTTTTTAATTGTTCCAAAATGTCTACAAACATATACAGCACTTGCACGGCACCATACAAAATTGAACCTGGATATTTACTAAAGATACCAAATAGACTTTCTTTTTCTTTTTTTATAGCCTGTTTAGATAAATCATAAATTTCTTGAATAGCATTTGTATTTTTAAGACAATCCTTTAGAGCTTCTTGTCTATAAAAAACGTTATCGATATCGTTTACACCAATTAATAGTGCTTTTTTTGCTACTTCATACAAAATTTCATCATCTTTAGCCATAGCTTTGAAGATTTGTTCTAAAGCCAAATCTTCTATTAAATACTCACTTAATGGCGGGAGTTTTTGCTCAATATCAAAATTTTTTTCTGGATGCATAAGATACACTTTCACTTTATGCGCTCCTGCAAGTCATTAGCTGTAAGTTTGTATTTTGCTACTATTGATAATGCATATGCTAACCCATCAGCTATTTGACGCTTTATTTTGTAAGTCCTTTTTGATGGGATTTTTGTGTCTATTGTTGCTACCATGCTAACTATTTTTTCATTTATTTGAGTTAACTCATCCAGAAAAGTTACAAAGACGCATATGGATTGTTTAGCTAAGATGTGTTTAATAATTTGTTCTCCTAAAAAAAGAGCATCTGAATATGTGGTTGAAGCAAATACTTCATTTAAAATAATCAAACTTTTATTTGAAGATTTGGTAAGGATTGCATGGAGTCTAATTAGGTCGTTTTGTAAACGACCTTGCAAGCTTGTCACATCCTCTTCTTTTTCAAAATGTGTGAAAATATTATCAAAAAGAGGAATTTTTGTACTTTTAGCAGGAACTTTAAGTCCAAGTTTTGCAAAATACGCAGTTTGTCCAATGCTTCTTGCAAATGTCGTTTTTCCGCCTTGATTGGGTCCTGTAATTATAACAATGCTCTCTTGCTCTGTTTGGTAAAAATCGTTCATTACTGGCGTTTGAGCTTTTTTTATCAAATTATCGGCCAGTGCTAAATCAAACATGTTTTCAATTTTCATGTTCTTGTTTTCGGTATCAATTTCTGGATATGAAAATTCCAAGTCTGTTTCTATGTATTGTTCAATGTACTCTAAAAAAGCTATATAAAATTGAATGTCATTATCAAAATCTAAAACTGTTTTGTCCAAAAAATCAAGATTTTGATTGTAAAAATCACTTAGTTTTTGAAAAGTTTCAGGATACAGTTTAGCTACTCTTTCTACAATTTGAGCCTCAACATGGTTAGCATTATAGTCTGTTGGATACTTGACTAAAAAATCCCTCTTTGTGTTTGATGTAAATTTGCTAAAAACTTGTTCAACTATTGAGCCTAAATCTTCTTCATCTTCATAGTAGTTTACTGTTATAGTATTTTGATCAATAAATATACTGAATTTAAGTTTGGATAACTCTTCCAATAACATTTTTGCTTTATATGCTCTTTCAGCAAATTGTGAGGATTTTATATAAGATAAAAAATACTCTTTAGTACGCAAAAAACCCTCTGAACTTATTTGAATATTCAACAATTTCTTGCCAAAATTCACTACACTATCTGAATACGTATCTATAGCATCTACCAAAAGTCTGTGTTTTTGATAATCGTAAAATGACTTTTCCATAATTGCTAAATACTGTCTAACAATATTCATTTGCTTTGAAAATGTAATTACTGCCTGAAATAACTCCTTATTTTCTAAATCTTTCAATATTTGATTTCTAAATCTGATATCAGCTATATCGTTTAGTGTAATGTAGAAATACGGCTTAATATTGTACGACGGCTTTAAAGATACAATTTTATCAACAATATAGTCTATATTTAAATCTACAAAGTAATCTGTATTTTCGTTAATGTCAGCTTTTTCTTTATTTTTAAACAAGATAAAGCTCATGTTGCACCCTTGGTTTTCAAAGTTTCTAATTGCGACAATATATCGTTTAAATTTGTAATTTTTTCTTTTATTAAATCGGCTGCTTTTTTTCTTGATAGGTCATCTTGTTGAGAAAGCGCTTGATTGAGAATGTTTTTTATTGTATCATTGGTATTGCTTAGCATATCGCTTAATTGTGAATTGAATTTTAAAGTGGTTTCTTTTATACGTTTCACAAAGTCATATCTCACTCTGCCGCAATGTCTATCAAAAAGTTCAGCAGTCCTTTTAATAATAGATCTTTTAATGATTGGTTTTGAGATAAATAAAGGCAAGTTGGTTTTAAAAAAATTACCTAAAATATCAAGAGCACCGGGTTGTTCTTCTATGAGAAAATAAAATTCACTTTTTTGTGATAGTTGTTCTATTGAAGAAAGTCTTGCAAGTTTAACATTAAAAATATTTGATGCTGTTTGAATAATTTTTTCAATCAGTTCATTTACTTTAGCAAGAGCCTCTATATAAACTTCTTCTAAACTTTTTGCAATTTTCTCACTTTGGGCTTTAACAAAATCACTAAAAATTGACTGTATGTGGTTCGATAAGTATTCTTTTAGGCTTGAATCAAGTTTCGCGCTTGATTGATTGTGCTTTAGTTGTTTTTCAAAAAAATCCAACATTCGATCGCTCAATAATACAAGGTGTTGGCTTTTTAAGACAGCAATATCTTCATCAAGTTGATTGACAATGTCTTTTGTCTTTTTATCAAGCCACCATATGTAATCATCTGGATTGAGTTTTTTTATTGCATCTTCAAACAGCAAGATTTTTTCTGATAGCTCTTTTTTGCTTATATTAAGGGCTGATTCTTGCAACTTATAGTAGTTTAACTGAGATTGTGTAAATCGCAATAAAGAGTTAATTATTGATTGCATGAATACAATCGATTGCTCTTTTTCCATAAAGCTTTTTAGGTAATTGTAAAGTTCTTCTATATTAGACTCTTTTATTTTAACTGCGTTGTCTTCCAAAGCTGCCTCAAGGGCTAGTTTTGCTGAGATTGGTATTATTTGTATATTTGTTGAAAGCAAGCCCTCAAGCGTTTTTTTGTTAAACTCAATTACTTCTAATAAATCCTGTTTGTTAAAATTGTCAATTTTATTTAATACAAAGAAAAATTTACTGATATAGTCTTTAGCGTCTTTTAAAAAATCAATTTCTGCCTGAGTAAGAGGTGGATCGGGACTTAAAACAAACACAGCAGCATCAGAGGATGGTAAAAAAGAGTAAGATACATCGCTATTGTGCTGGTATATTGAACCAATGCCTGGTGTATCAATAATGCGCAAATGTTTCAAAAAATCGCAAGGGTATAGAATGTCCACTTGTTTGACTTTAAGTTGGTTATTTGGGTTGTGTTTTTCGGTTACATAAAGCTCAATTTCATCTAAATCTATTTGCTTGTTTGAGCCATCTATAAATTTAACAATTGAGTATGGATTGCTACCATAAGAAATAATAGTTATTATCGATGTAAGTGGTAAAACTGACGTGGGTAAAATAGGTTTTTTTAAGATTGCATTTATCAGTGTAGATTTTCCTCGTTTAAACTGGCCTATAATGACTAGATTAAATTGTTGAGTGGCTAATTTTTCCTCAATTGTTTTAAGCGTTTTAGCTTCTATTGACAGTTGATTTAATTGTTCGATGATTTTTTGGATTTGTAGGTTAGCCATAAAACCTCCCTTTAGCAATTGCTAAAAGTAGAGGTCATCAGCCTAAAATAGGCGCTTAAAGGCTAACCTCATAGCCTAAAGTAGAATATAGTTAATTTTTTTATTTTGTCAACATAAAATAAGATTAAACGGCCATTTAAGTCTCTTGAATTTTTTAGATTTGAGAACACAAGAATTTCTAAAAATAATATTTTTTACCACTGTAATTGTTAAATTACACGCTGAAAAACTTGAAAATGCATAATGTTTGGTATATATAACTTTAAGATGGATATTTTTAGAAAAGTAAAAGTTGAATTTTATAAATTTTCAAAAAACTTTGGCCTTCTAATTTCAAATCAATCCTATTTTTTAAAATGGCTGATTATAGGATTAATAGTAGGCATTGTAGCTGGTTTTGGCGCCTTAGTGTTTTATTATAGCATAAAGCTTTCCGAATGGTTTTTTTTGCACTATCTTTTAGGTGCAACAATACCTTTGCCAAAAGGTGAAGGCATAAGTGAAACATTTGCGATAAAACGCATTCTTTTAATACCTTTTGTTGTTACTTTAGGTGGTTTAATATCGGGTTTTTTAATTTTTAAATTTGCGCCAGAAGCTGAAGGTCATGGTACAGATGCTGCAATTGATAGTTACCACAACAAAGAAGGCAACATCCGACCTCGCGTGATTTTTTTAAAAACCATTGCTTCTGCTATAACAATTGGTTCTGGTGGCTCAGCTGGTAGGGAAGGTCCGACAGCTTTGATTTCAGCTGGTATTGGTTCATTGATTGGAAAAGTTTTGCATTTAAATGCACAAGACAAAAGAAGGATTGTGGCTATAGGTATTGGTGCTGGTATTGGTACAATTTTTAAATCACCAATAGGTGGTGCAATTTTAGCTGCAGAGGTATTATACAAACGAGATTTACAATCTGAAGTTATTTATCCAGCAATTGTTGCAAGCGCTATAGGATACTCTATATTTGGGAGTTTTGTTGGCTTTGAGCCTATTTTTGGATTTTACAAGTCTCCATTCAATGCTTTTAGGTTGCCATTTTATGCTATATTGGGAGTTGTTTGCGGTTATGTTGCCATACTATATCCCAAGGTATTTTACTATACAAAAGATAAATTTTCCAAACTAAACATAAACAATATATACAAACCAGCAATTGGTGCATTTTTTAGCGGTATATTATCTTTGGCTTTCCCAGAAGTTATGGGCGTAGGATATGGTTGGATTCAATTGCTTATAGATGGAAAATTTAACATTATCCCTTCGTTTGGTTTGCCAATTTTGTTAATTTTTTTATTAATGCCTTTTGTAAAAATTATTTCAACGGCATTTACAATTGGTTCTGGTGGCTCTGGCGGTGTATTTGCACCTGGTATGTTTATTGGTGCATTTATAGGTGTCAGTTTAGGAATTATTTTTCATTATTTGTTTCCTTTGCTTGTAACTCAATACAATATTGGCGCATTTGTTATTGTAGGCATGCTTGCTTTGTTTGGAGCTGCTGGTAAAGTACCAATTGCTGTTACGCTAATGGTAGTAGAAATGACTGGCAGCTTGCAATTATTGCCAGCCTTAATGATAGCTGTATCTATTTCTTACCTAATATCTGGCAGCACCACCATATACAAATCTCAAGTAAATACACAAAAAGATTCGCCAGCACATTTTGGCGAGTTTAATATTCCATTTTTAGAGAGATTAAAAATATCGGATGTTGGAGTGTATAGAAAAATTGGTGTTAGTCTAAATGACAAAGTAGAAACAGCAAAGGACTTAATGTTTAAAAACTTCTTTTCTTCTTTGCCAGTTATAGAAAATGATAGATTTATTGGAACTGTATATTTGTACGATATAATCAATGTTAGCGATAAAACTGTAGCAGAATTTGTTAAATATGGAACAGTAACTGCCACTTGTTCAACTACATTGGAGGATGCATGGAAATTAATGAGTTCAAACAAAACTACGTGGCTTCCGATTGTTGAAAATTCTCAATTTTTGGGTATAGTAAGTTTTTCTGATATATCTGATACTTACAGTAAAAAAATAAAGGAACTAAATTCAAATAAATGAATGATTTTGTTTTTACAGGCAAAGTGAGCATAAATGAATTTTGTTCCCACAACACATTTTGGAAAAGCACATGTAGCAAATGCGTAGAGGTTTGTCCATTTGAAGCTTTATCTATTGATTTTGACAATAAAGTCAATGTGTTAGATTGCATAGGTTGCGGTGTATGCTATAGCGCTTGTGAAAATGATGCAATTGATTTACATCGCAATTTAGATATTGAAATCTTTAAAAAAGCTGAAGAGCCAACTTTTGGCTGTATTTTTGCGTTAGGAGATAATAAGATTTCATGTATTTCACGCCTTAGCGAGCACTTAATAGTTTATTTTGTGTTAAAGTTTGGGTATATCAATATTTATAAAGGTGATTGCACAGACTGCAAATTTAGGAAGTCGCTTGAAGTATTTAATAAAAATTTAAACAAAGCAAAGCAAATTTTGACAGCATTTGGTAAAAGCACAGATACAATTGTTATTACACAGGAAAAATCAACTGAGCCTTTTGAGCCAACACTTGGCATGTCAAGAAGAGACGTTTTTAAGATAAAAGAAAATGTACCCAAAAGAAAATTTTTGATTGAACTGGTTAAAGCGAATTTAATTGATAGCAAAAAACATGTGCCTTTTGATAGTACGTTTAGGCTTTCAATAGAATCTAATTGTGATTTTTGCTCAATTTGCGAGTCAGTATGTCCAAAAGGTGCAATAATTGTGGAAAAAAACGATACAGCTGCAATTTATTATAACCCGTCTTTGTGTTGCGCTTGCAATAACTGCATTGATGCGTGCCCCAAAAATGCTATATCTGCAAATGAAGCTTTTGTTGAGGATTTAGTACCAAAAGCCATAAAGTTGTTTGAAATGCCTAAAAAAATATGCTCCTGTGGAAATACATATTATACTACATCAAATATTTGCCCACAGTGCGAACTAAAAAATAAAAAGAAAGAAGAATTGCTTAGTTACGTTAAGGATTTATTTTAAAGGTTCTTTGTTAACTTCATAGAGCACCATAGTGGGGAAATTGTCATATACAAGTTTAAAGTAAGTAGGGTCGTAATTTCTTAAAATAAACATTTGATTAAACATTGAATAGAATGGTTGCTTTTGTAAAATATACACGTTTATTGTTGAGTTTTTCTGGTAAACTACATCTATATACAAATTGCCACTATCTTTAGAGATAATTTGTAAATTTTTATTGCGAATTGCCAATGTATGAATGTCAATTTTAGACTGAAGAGTTTGAAGGTAGAGTTTTTTTATGTTTATTTGGTTTATGCCGCAAATGATTGTATCTTTGGAGTTTTGATCTATTTTACAGTCGCCAAATTGTCCAATAGGTTCAAATAAACCCTTTTTTAATCTAAAATCCCACGTGCCAAAGTAATTTATCCAACCAAACTTGCCGATTTCATCTTCTGTAAAAGCAAAGTACGTTGGCCTTTTTAGTGGGGCATTAAATTGTCCACTAAAAATCTTATCTTTAATATCTTGGGGTGAAAGTTTTTCCTTCAGCATTTTTTCAATGCCAGCATTGCCTATATTTGATATTGCGCTTATTGTATTGTATGCAGTTTGTGGGTCTGAATCTGAGTAAGTTGTAGCTATAAAGTACGTTTTTGGGTAAATTTGCGATTGACCATCATGAAATGTAGCGCGGTTAGCTAAAAATTCGATAGCGCTACCGTAATCCCACCATGTCCAAATAACTGATGATTTTGGAGTAATTTTCCCTAATTTTACAAAATCTGCATATAGATTTGGCGTAATTTTTGGCTCTGCTATAACTACATTAGGCGCAAGTGGAAAAAAAGTTAGAATGATTGCAAGAATAACAGTGATTACATTTTTCACACTATTAAATTTTTTTATTTTAAGCTTGACTAACAAATCAAATAAATACCCAAAACCTAAACCTAAAAATGGCGCCAGATACATTGCAAATCGCTCGGCCCCTTTAAATGCCATTAAACCAATAAAAAACGCAGGGATAAATACCATGAATTTTTTTAAATTCATTAATAAAAATAACACTAAACCAACCAAAGAAGCCAAAAACACTACAAAATTACCACTTGTTAGCTGAGCTAAGTAATGTAGATTTACCCTTGCAGCTTCAGCAATAGAAACAAATACATTTGGAAAAACACCCATAGTAGGTCTAAAAAAGTCAATTAAATAAACATTTATCAAAAAAATTGCATTGTGAATGCCCATATAGAGAATAATGGGGTTTGCGCTAATTAGAAAAAGCAAAATCTCTTTAAAGCGTTTTTTGTATATCTTTAGATTGAATATGTGAAATATGCTATCGCTATCTTTTTGTATAAAACCAAATGACAGTATATAAACAATCGCAAATGCTAGTATTATACCTTCATGCATGTACCACCAATAATATAGCTGCGCAAATATTCCTGCTAAAATGGCGTAAATATAGCTTTTTTTAGGTTCTCTAAATTGGCTTAAGTATAAAAATAAGCCTATAGCTAATGGAAAAAATAAATTCATGCAATCTGGCCTAAGCCTTGCAATAAGCGTTCGCGCAATATAAATTAATGACAAAACGCCTGTTAGAGAAGAGCTAAATGCTGCTATGGGGTATCCTAAATCCATTAAGTAAAAAACTAAAGGTATAACAAATAAAACAGCCAAAATAGGCACCATATAAACGGATAAATTCTGAATTGAGACATGAAACAGTTTAGAAAGCTCTGCACTAAGAAAGCTTATCATAAAAATTACAGGCGGAAATGTGGCTTTTTTGTCTGGATAAAACCTTAATGGATCATGTTGCAGAGGTTTATATTTGCCTTCATTAAAAGCCTTTGCATAGTATGAATAGTAAAAAGCATCATATTCGGTATATAGCGCATTGCCTTTATAGTAATACTTTGAAGGGTTTTGATTCCATACATAGACGCTAACAAACCTATAAGCTAAACCAATGCTTACCACTATGCTTATTATCAAAAGAGAAATTAAAATTTGTTTTTTTCCCAAGTCAACCTCTTGTCAAACCTATTGCATTTTATATCACAATTGTATAAAAATCAAATGATGTTTTATGATTGTATAGTCGTAGGGGCAGGCCCAGGCGGTAGCACTGCTGCTTGGATTTTATCAACATTAGGTTATAATGTTTTGATCATAGACTATAGAGCATTTCCAAGAGAAAAGTTATGCGGTGGCTGTATATCTGCCAAAATAAACCAATATTTACCAAACATCAAAGAGTTAGCTTTAGCAAGTATTCAAAAAGCAACTTTAAGTTACAAAAAAAGTGCTTGCTTAGTCTTAGAATCTAAAGAGCCATTTGCTTATATAGTGGATAGAAAATCTTTTGATAAATATTTGCTTGATAGAGCAATAAATGCAACGTCTGAGTTTAGAAATGAAAAATTTTTGAAACTAAACTTCAATAGTGAAAACATTGAGGTAATAACAAATAAAAATAGGTACAAAGCAAAATATATAATAGGCGCAGATGGTGCAAACTCTACTGTAAGAAAAAATCTAAACCTAAAACCCAAGTATATTGTAAAAACATTGCAAAGCAAGTGCAATACTAAAGAGTCATACATTAATATTGATATTGGCTTTAAAAAAATAAATTACTATTGGTCATTTCCACAAAACAATGTATGCGGTATAGCATCAACAAAAAACAATATAAATGAGCTTTTTAACAAAAACTATAGAAAGTATTATAGTAAATTTGATATATTTGAGACAAAGGGGTATTTTATACCAATCGCATTTTCAAAAAACAATCTCGGTAAAAACAATATTTTGCTTGTTGGTGATGCAGCGTGTTTAGCTGACCCATTTAGTTTGGAAGGGATTTATAATTCAATTTGCAGTGCTTACTATGCTGCTGCATCAATTGTAAGTTGCCCCAAAACCCCCAATCAAGCCTACATTAGTCTTGCAAGTAAAATGTTAGAAGAAAATAGATACAGCTACTTTATATCAAAGTTTGTGAAAAGATTTCCATACTTTTGTTTTTCAAAATTATCAAATGGATACGAAGGGGTTTTATCTAGCTTTTTAAAGGGCGATAAAAGTTCAAAAGAGTTATTTTGGGCTTTAATAAAAAGTTTCTATAAAAAAACAATTGAAACAAATTGACTTTTTTTTTTAAATTTGGTAATCTATCGCAGATTTTTGTAAGGAGGTGTATGTGATAAGCGTTAATTTGGTTTGGCAGTTTATCTTAGCTCAAATGCTTGGTTTTATTATTCTACTGTTTATACTTAATGTTCTTTTGTATAAGCCTGTGCTTGAAGTTATCAGAAAAAGGCGTGAATTTGTATCCAGTTTGTTGACTGAGAGCCAAAGACTTAAAGAAGAAGCAAAGTTAAAGCTCGAGCAATACAATCAAGAAAAATTAAATGCAGAAGAAGAAGGAAAGAAGATATTTAATGCTATGCTTGAAGAAGCAAAGAAAATTAAAGAAGAAAAACTCTCTCAAATCAATGAATTATTTAAAAAAGAACAATTAGCATTCTCTAAAAGCATTGAAAGCGATATAGCAAAAGAAGCCCAAAATATTGATGCTATTATAAATGATATATCCAGCCTCCTATTTAAAAATATAGTAAGAAGTGAGGGTTAGACATGAAATTTATCTATTCTTTGCTAATTTTAATCGCAACGCCAGTTGCAGCTTTTGCAAGTGAATCGGAGGCAGGCAGTTCTCATATGGTCTGGCGTGTAATTGACTTTATTCTTTTTGCTGCTTTGATAGTTTACTTTGTTAGAAAACCCATTGTAAATTATTTCAAGAATCGAAAGAAACACATATTTGAAGAGATAGAAAATGCTAAAGCAGCAAAAGAAGAAGCTCAAAAAGCGCTAAGCGAAGTTCAAGTGCTGTTGTCTAAAATTTCAAGCGAGGTTGAAAATATTATAAAAATATACAGGCAAATGGGTGAAAAAGAAAAAGAAGATTACGCAAATGCTGCAAAAGACCTAGAAGAGATTTTTAAAAAACGCATAGAGCAAGAAAAAGCTATGATTTTAAATAAATCTTACAAAAACTTTATCAATCAAATCATATCCAAAGCGATTTTAAAAGCAAAAGAGCAGTTTTCGTCTTTGAGCGAGCAGGATTTGCGCAGTATAAACAAGCGCTACTTTACATCTTTTGGGGTTGAATATGATAAATAAAATTATATCTTTGAGGTATGCAAGGGCTTTAGAAAAAGTCTGTAAAAGCGAATCTATTAGCCTAAATGATGCTTATGAAGATTTAAGCCAAGTTTGTTTGATTTTGCAAGAAAATAAAGATTTGTTTGAATTGCTAAAAGTTTCCATTTACCCTCTGGAAAACAAATTATCTATACTAAAAAACATATGTGATGGCTATGTTTTTGATTTGTTGAAGTTTATGGTTTCAAATGGCCGCATAGGGTTTGTTTTTGATGTGCTTGAGAGTTTTAGACAGATAATGTTTCAAAGTCAAAACAAAGCGAAAGCTAGAGTAATAAGCGTCATTGATCTTATAGACAGCGAAAAGAAAGTATTATCCGATATTTTTTCTAAAATTTCAGGCAAAATACTGGATTTTGAATTTTTTATCGATAAAAATTTGATTGGCGGCATTGTGGTCGAGATAGATGGTAAAGTCTACGATGGCAGTATAAAAACTTACTTGTCAAGTATTAGCAATAGACTAAATAATCTAAGCATTTCTTAAGGAGGAGATGGATGAATATCAAGCCAAGTGAAATTAGTGAAATAATCGCTAAAGAGATAGAAAAAGCGAAAGATTTTGTAGAAGTTAGCGAAGTTGGTAAAGTTTTAAGCGTTGGTGACGGTATAGCGCGTATTTATGGTCTTAAAAATGTAATGTCCAACGAGCTTATTGAGTTCCAAAATGGCGTAATTGGTATGGCCCTAAACTTAGAAGAAGACAATGTAGGCGCTGTTATATTAGGTGAAGACACTGGCATAAAAGAAGGTGATTCTGTAAAAAGAACAGGCAAAATTACGCAGGTGCCAGTAGGAGAAGCTCTAGTTGGTCGAATAGTTGATGCATTAGGTAACCCCATTGATGGTATGGGTCCAATTAATGCAAAAGACTACAGGAGAGTTGAAATTAAAGCACCAGGCATCGTAAAAAGACAGCCGGTTAAAGAGCCGCTTCAAACAGGCATAAAGGCGATAGATACTATGATACCAATTGGTCGTGGACAAAGGGAATTAATCATAGGTGACAGACAAGTAGGCAAAACGCAAATAGCGCTTGACACTATAGTAAATCAAAAAGGCGAAAATGTTTACTGTATATATGTGGCAATTGGACAAAAGCGATCTACGATAGCAAGAATTAAAAAGCAACTTGAAGACTTGGGCGCTATGGAATATACAACGATAGTTGCAGCTACAGCATCAGACCCTGCGCCATTGCAGTATTTGGCTCCCTACACCGGTGTTACAATGGGAGAGCATTTTAGAGACAGCGGCAAGCATTCACTGTTGATTTATGATGATTTAAGCAAACATGCTCAAGCATACAGGCAAATGTCTCTATTGCTTAGAAGACCGCCGGGCAGGGAAGCATACCCTGGCGATGTATTTTATCTACACTCAAGGCTTTTGGAGCGTGCTGCAAAATTATCTGACGAGCTTGGCGGAGGTTCTTTAACAGCTTTGCCAATTATTGAAACTCAAGCAGGCGATATTTCAGCCTACATTCCAACAAACGTTATATCAATAACAGATGGTCAGATATTTCTTGAAGCGGATTTGTTTTACGCAGGCATTAGGCCGGCAGTTAACGTAGGTTTATCTGTATCAAGGGTTGGTGGCTCAGCTCAAATTAAAGCCATGAAACAGGTTGCTGGTATGCTTAGGCTCTCTTTGGCTCAATATAGAGAACTAGCAGCGTTTGCCCAGTTTGGCAGCGATCTTGATAAAGTAACGCTCCAGCAACTAAACAGAGGTTCAAAACTTGCTGAAGTTTTGAAACAACCACCATTTGCGCCTCTTCCTGTATATAAGCAAATTCTTATTGTGTATGCGGGAAACAATGGTTTTCTTGATGATTTACCAAATAAGGCTCTAAAGAAATATGAAGAAGAGATGTATAAATTTATTGAAACAAAATATCCAGATATTTTCAAAGAGATTAAAGAGAAAAAAGCAATCGGCGATGATTTGAAAGCAAAAATTAATAAAGCTTTAGAAGAATTTAAGTCGATATTTAAGGCTTGAGGTAGATTATGCCAAGCTCAAGAGATATTAAAAGAAAAATAACCAGTATAGGAAAAACGCAACAGATTACCAAAGCGATGAAGATGGTTGCTGCCGCTAAACTGAGAAAAGTTCAAAACACAGCAATCCAGTTTAGACCGTATATGGAAAAATTTCATGAAATTATTAAGTATCTATCAGAGTATACGCCGCCCCAAGATAATAAATTTCTTTTTTTAAGAGATGTAAAAGCCGCCCAGATTATAGTTGTGGCATCAGATAAAGGTCTATGCGGTGGTTTTAACCATAATATTACAAAAGAAACCGAAACATTAATAAAGAACTTATCAAGCAAGAACATATCTGTATCAATAACAATTATAGGCAAAAAAGCCTATGACTATTTTCACTTTAAAGGTATAGATATAAAACAATTTTACGCTGGTATACTTAAAAACGAAGCAAAGTTTATTGATGCCAAAAAGATTATGAATATATCCATTAAAGATTTTCTCGATGAAAAAACAGATGAAGTTTACATTATATATAATAAGTTTGTAAACATGCTTATTCAAAGGCCTACAATTAAAAAAGTTTTGCCTATTAGCTTTGAGGATGAAAACGGTCAAAAGCAAAAATATGAGAAGTTTACATTTGAACCATCCAAAGAAGCGGTTCTAGAAGAAGTATTGTTAAAGTATGTTTATATGTCATTGTACGATAGCTTTTTAGAATCTTTGGCCGGCGAATATGCGGCTAGGATGATTGCTATGGAAGCTGCTACAAAGAATGCAGATGATATGATAAAAAAGCTAACGCTTTTTTACAACAAAGCACGCCAGGCAGCTATTACAAAAGAATTAATAGAAATTACAACAAGCATTGAAGCAATGAAATAAAAAAAGGAGTTAATTGTATGAATAAGGGTAAAATTATTCAGGTTTTAGGTGCTGTAGTGGATGTTGAGTTTCCAGAAGGTCAGGTGCCTTCTATCTATAATGCATTGGTTATAAAGAAAGAGTTTATTGAAAACGCTACATCCGATCTTACGCTGGAAGTTGCTCAAGACTTAGGTGAAAATAGAGTTAGAACAATAGCTATGGATTCCACAGACGGTCTAGTAAGGGGGACAGAAGTTATAGATACAGGTAACTATATAACTGTGCCTGTTGGAAAAGAAGTGCTTGGTAGAATCATTAATGTTGTTGGTGAGCCAGTAGATGAACTAGGCTCAGTTGATGTCAAGGAAAAATGGCCTATCCATAGAGATTCTCCACCCCTTGAAGAACAAGCTACCACAAGTGAAATGTTCGAAACAGGCATTAAAGTCATAGACTTGTTATGTCCATATGCAAAAGGTGGAAAAACTGGTTTGTTTGGCGGAGCTGGTGTTGGAAAAACCGTGCTTATCATGGAACTCATTAACAATGTTGCCATGCAACATGGAGGATATTCGGTATTTTGTGGCGTGGGAGAGCGAACAAGAGAAGGAAATGACCTTTGGAATGAAATGAAAGAGTCTGGAGTATTAAAAAATGCAGCATTAGTGTATGGTCAGATGAATGAGCCGCCAGGAGCTAGGGCGCGTGTTGGTCTGACTGGGCTTACAATCGCAGAGTACTTTAGAGATATAGATAAATTGGACATACTGCTGTTTATAGATAATATATTTAGGTTTACACAAGCAGGCAGTGAAGTTTCTGCTCTTTTGGGTAGGATACCTTCAGCTGTTGGTTACCAGCCAACGCTTGGCACAGACATGGGTGAGCTTCAAGAGCGTATTACA
>JABEBW010003290.1_pt1 | contig 41424 bp, 32 predicted proteins | sample 7245961 | NCBI WGS metagenome assembly JABEBW01 (sample SAMN14506364, study PRJNA622280) | hot springs metagenome | biome: hot spring [ENVO:00000051]|acidic hot spring [ENVO:00002120]; feature: spring [ENVO:00000027]|sediment [ENVO:00002007]; material: sediment environment [ENVO:01001048]...
CCAGGCCTCGTTCACCTACACGCCCTCCACGGTTGGAGTTGAGAGTCTAATGGCCAACCTCGTCTCTGCCCCGTCTATAACCTCCAACACGGTATCGCTCAACGTGACCAAGATGCCGAGCGTAACGACCACCACAACGACCACCACAACCAGCAGCAGCACAACGCTCTACGCTATAGTGGCGGCTGTGGTCGTCATAATAGTGGTAGTGGCGGTCGTGCTGGCGCTTAGCAGGAGAGGCGGAAAGAAGGGGCCGCAGCAACAGCAAAAGTAAAAATCTTTTTTGTTTTTTATCGCGCAACGCGTAAATATTGAGAGCGTTTTATGAACATGAGGATTTCGGATGTAAGGGCGTATGTTATCGGGGATGCGAAGTTAGGGTCAGCCACATGGGCCTCCTATGGGATAATCGTAAAGCTTGTCACGTCGACGGGAGAGGTGGGCTATGGCGAGGCATTGCCGACGCTCAGGCCAGCGGTGGTTAGCGCTTCAGTGGAGCAGATAGGAAAGCTCTACTTGGGAAAGCAGGTGGAACAGATACGCAAGAACTACATGGAAGTAGTTAAGCATGATTTCTACTTGCCGATGTCGGTTGAGTCTGTGACAGCCGTGAGCTCCATAGACATGGCTTCTTGGGACGTCTTGGGCAAGGAGCTAGGCGCACCCATCTCCGAACTTTTAGGAGGGAGACTGAGGGACTACGTGCCAGTGTATGCAAATGGCTGGTACGCAGACTGCGTTACGCCAGAGGACTTCTCGCATAAGGCGGAGGAAGCGCTATCCGGCTCTCGCTACTTCGCGCTGAAGTTTGATCCGTTTGGCGCCGCCTATGATCTGATTGACGATAGATCTTTGGGCGAGGCAGAGAGAAGAGTGGCGGCAGTGGCTGGCGTGGCCTTGGAAAGAGGCTCATCAATTATGATAGAGCACCATGGCAGGTTCTCGGCAACGGCTGCCATATCCATTGCGGAAAGGCTCGCGAAGTACAGGCCTATATTCATGGAGGAACCGCTACACCCCGACGATGTCGAGGGGCTGAGGGCATATAGGTCAAGGGTGTCGCTTCCCGTTGCGCTTGGGGAGAGGATCCTGACGCCGAGCCAGGCGCTTTTCTTCATGAAGGAAGGCCTGGTAGACGTCCTTCAACCGGACGTGTGCAACGTTGGGGGCATAACCGGAGCTAAGGAGGTCTTGGGCTTAGCAGACGCCTTTGGGATAGCGGTGTCGCCGCACAATGCATTTGGCCCGATTCAGAACGCCGCATGGCTTCAGCTGGCGTCGACGACGAGAAACCTGCTGGCGCTGGAGGAGTTCTATCAGTGGTATCCTGATTGGAAGAAGCGCCTTATCTATGACTCGACGCCCGTCGAAGACGGCAAGGTAAAGGTGCCGGACGGCCCTGGGCTTGGCGTGAAAGTGAACGAAAAAATGCTTGATGAGCTTAAGCTTGAGCCCAAGGCGCTGGAGGTCGGGGATGAGCCGGTTTGGGTGGTCAGGGGAACGTGGAGGGATTAGAATGGCTTACGAGGTAATAGCTCCGGTTATAACGCCATTTGTTCGCGGCGCGCCCGACTTGGAGGCCATGAAAGCGCACGTGAAGGCCATCTTAGATCAGGGTGTCGACGCGGTATTCGCCTGCGGGACAACTGGCCTTGGCCCTTCGCTCAGCCTTCAAGAAAAGCTTGCCATAGTTCGCTCAGTTTCGGACGTAACGAACAGGGCCATCGTGCAGATAGGGGGGCTGAACATGGATGAGGTTGTCGCGCTCGTCAAGGAGTGCAACGACAGGGATATCATGGGAGTGGCCTCCTTCGCGCCGCCTTACTATCAGAGGATTCCGGAGTGGCATTTGGTCAAGTACTTCCAAAGCATCGCGGACCTGAGCGAACATCCCGTTTACGTTTATAACTATCCTGCGGGAACCGGAAAAGACCTGGATGCGAGCTTCATTTCCAAGATATCGGTGACGGGGATCAAAGACACGAGTGAAAACCTTGCCCACAGCCTTGAGTACAAGCGCAAATTGCCCTCGCTTAAGGTGTACAACGGCTCGGACTTCCTGGCGGCCACTTCACTGCTTGTGCTTGATGGGACCGTGGCCTCCGCGGCCAACTTCGTTCCCATGCTTTTTTCAAAGATGAAGCGCGACGCGAGCGCGGGGCAAACTGCGAGCCTAGTAAAGGCACAGTTCTTGATCGACCAGATCGTGGAGCTCGGAAGGAAGTACGGTTACCTCTCGGCGATATATGACATCACATCTTACCTCATGGGATACAACGTGGGAGGGCCTAGGCCTCCCGTATTTCCCCTGGAGCATGGCGAGCGCGAGCAGCTCTTAAAACAGCTGGCTAGGCTTAAAGAGCAGGCGGGGGAGATGTCGAAGTGAAAATAGCGGCGGCCGGAGAGCCCCTAATACAGCTTAACTCGGTAACTCGTGGTCCCCTGAGGTACGTGAAATACTTTGAAAAGCACGTGGCGGGGTCTGAGCTTAACTTCTTGGTCGCGGCCAGAAGGAATGGGGTCGATGCGAGCCTGATAGCAAGAGTTGGAAACGACGATTTTGGGACCGAGATACTCGAGTACGCTCGCGGCCTTGGGATTGACGTAAGTGCGGTGAAGGTCGTTCCTTCGTATACCGGTCTCTACTTTGTGCAAAGGGGATACCCGGTGCCCGGGAGAAGCGAGCTCGTTTATTACCGCAGCGGGAGCGCGGGAAGCTCTCTCTCCCCTTCTGACCTATCTGTGGTTTCATCAACTGACCTTTTTCACACAACCGGGATAACGGCGGCTCTCAGCGAGAGCGCGCTGGCTGCTGTAAAGCATGGCTTTCAAATTGCAAAAAAGGTTTCCTTCGATACGAACATAAGGCTGAGGCTTTGGAGCGCGGAAAAAGCCAAGAGCGAGATAATGGCGCTACTGGCGCAAAGGGACCTCGACTACTTAATAACCGATCCTGACGACTCACAGATCTTGATAGGCGAAAGGGATCCCCTTGCCGCTTACTCGCAGTTCAGGAAGCTTGGCGTGAAGGTCTTTGTTTACAAGGTGGGGGCAAGAGGGGCGTACGGCTTCGCTGAAGGGGAGCAGCGCTTCCAAGGTGGTTACACGGTGGAGGTCGAAGACCCAACGGGCGCCGGGGACGCGCTTGCGGGGACGTTCGTGTCTCTTCACATGATGGGAAGAGGGCTAGACTACGCCTTGGCGCACGCCGTTGCCGCGTCGGCCCTTGTGGTCACGGTGAGGGGGGATAACGAGATAATCCCGACGGAAGCCGATGCTCAAAAAACAATTGACGGACTTAAGGAGCGATGGCAGCGTAGCCCTTGGGAGTCAGCTCTACGCCGCCCGCCGTAACTCTATCCCACGAGTGGTTGATCAGCAGTTCTTTTCCGTTTGAGAACTTCACCGCTTGAACCCACTTGCTCCAGCCCTCATGCATGTCTTTGAACCTCTCCAAGCTGAGCACATGCTTGTAGATCAAGTGCGGATCGGATGACTCAAAGGGAGATGGGTTAGCTGCAACCCATCTCTCAAGTGGAAAAGCGATGAAGTAAACCCTCCCGCTTCCAAGCCGGTTTCTGACAAGTATTGGCTGGCCGTCGGAGGAGAGCAGCACCTCTCCTCCCCTGACCGGTGCAATGCTCGCGTCGTAGCTCCACTGGTCGTGGAGGCTGCCGGCGGCCGAGAGCCTTATGGAGCCACCGTCCACCTCCACTGATACGCTTTCCAGCTTTGTTGGGTAGTTGTAAAACAGATCGTGCTCTATCCCTAGGGATCTGAAGTCGAACCAAGAGTTAAAGCCGTAGCTCAGCATCACGGATCCTCCATCTTCGACGAACTTCCTAACCACTTCCTGGGTCTTCGCGGTGTACCTTATTGCATATGGCAAAACGAGAAGCCTTGGCCAGCTGTATGCTGGCGCAGATTCGTCGATCAGCTGGCTGCTCAGGGTTTGCTCGTGTATAACCCTTGGATTTATCCTGTTTTGAAGCAGCATACAGAAGGCCGACAAAAGCGAAGAAGATATCGCGTACGCCTCGCCTTGCGACGTGAAGGGGTATCCCTCGTGAACGTAAGAGGGGATAAGGAGTCCAACGTCGTCCTCGATCGGCGCCGCGTCGCCAAATTCCCTCAAGAACTGAGAGAACTTCTGAAGCTCGAGGCCCTGCGGCTTCACCCTCCAATCCACGGTCGTGACGCCAAACTCGAGCTCGTGAGGATGGTGCGAATAGGGCCTTTGGCTTCTTAGATCAAAATCCGAGTAACACCATCCCCATGCCCCCGAGGCGCCGGCCGCCAAACTCCCTGATAGGAGCGCCCTGTAGTAGCCGGCTATGTGGTCATCGGATCCAAGAACAGAGGAGGCGCCAAATTCCTCAAGGATCACGGGCTTGTCGTTTATCTTGGAAGCCTTGAGCACGAACTGGGGGAAGACGGTTTGGCGATAGGCGTCAGAATCTGGGGTATAGGTGTGGGGACCGTGATAGTCGACCAGGTCAGCGTACTCGAAAGGATCGAAGCTGCTTGGCGCGATAATCCCCCAATATCCATCTCCTGTGGACACCGGGTGAGAACGATCGATGGACTTGATCAAGGTAATGGTGTTCCTTATCCACTTAGTGACCACCTCCTTTTTGCCGTTGGCGTATATGGGGAGCTCGTTGCTGAGTATCCAGCCTCCTATGGCCGGATGGTTCTTAAAGCGCTTGACGAGAGTGGATATGTAAAAGTCGGTTTCGCGCTTAAGCTCAAAGAAGTCCCTATCCTTCCATGCGGGATCCCAGTTTTCACCCGACATGTGGCCCACGATGAAGGTCAGGTATACCTTCACTCCGGCCGCCTGCGCAATGTCGAGAAAATCCCTTAGCTCCTCGACGGCGCCTTCGTTAACGGTGCCAGGAGAGTCCTGAAAGTCAGGCCAGTACGTGAACGCCCTTACGACGTTCACTCCCAAAGAGGCTATCTGCTGAAGTTCCCTTTGGACCACCTGCTTGTCGAACTCCCTCCACATGAGGGGACCTCCTTTCTTGCTCCAATAGTTTAGACCTATGAGAAACATGGTCTACGCCTTCCGTGAACTTAAAAGGATGTCTGGCTTAAGGATCCATTTGATTGGGACGTAAGCTTTTTTAGTCATTCATGAGATAAATTTATGAGAAAGATTATTGTTGCAGCCATAGCGGCCATTGTGATTGCGGGTGCGGCAGCCGGCGCTTACCTTCTGGGGTCGGTTCAACAGCAAGTTTACGTGCTATTTCCGCCCCAGACCAATGAGACATATGAGCTTTCAACTGCCCAAGGAGCTTTCACCGTGCCGTCCACGAGCATGCAGCACTTCGTAACCATCAGCAACCAAAGCTATTACGCTATGGCAGAGGTTAAGGGAAATGGCCTATCGCTTATGATGTCGCCGTTTATGTGGAACTTGGCGGGCGCTAACGGCTCTGTGAACATGGTCTTTAAGGACGAGAGGCTTGAGGTTTCCATTAACCTTAGCGACGTAACCGACATAAGCAGCATACAGGTCACCGGCTACCCCGGCTTGATGTACGGCAAAGAGCTTTGGTTCCCCTTTGGTACCGCCACGGAACAGCTCAAGGCGCTAACCCTTCCCTCGAAGGTTACGGATCTTCCGAACTTCTACTCGGTTCTAAACTACTCCACGTACGTTAACGTGGGAAGCATAGGAGACTTCTCTTACGACATCTGGCTAACGAACAATCCAAACATAACAAGCCTGGGGCAGCAGGACATCGAGGTCATGATATGGATGTACAGCCAGTCACCGGAGCTTTCGCAGCCGTTCTTGAACGTGGGCACAGTAAGCGCCCCCACCATAATCAACGGCACGAGAGTCACAGCCCAGTATCAGGTGTACGTTTTGCCTCACACGGGCAGCGCCACGGGATGGGCCGGGGTGTACTTCGTTTTGAAGTATCCCTCGGTAGGTGGAATGGCCAGAGGCGAGGTAGGGGTTCCAATTAAGACGCTACTTGAGGATATATCTTCGTTGCTTCCCAAGGCCGGCCTCACCTTTTACAGTCCCAACACCTACTATCTTAACGCCATTCAAGTTGGAATGGAAACGTATTACAGCGCGACCAACTCGCTTATAGCCGGCTACACGCTCTACTCTTGGAAAGTGATAATAAGGCGACGCTCGATAGATTTATACGCCTTTATGCGGCTTCAGCGTATGAAAAATTTGGATAAGTACGCGCTTTTAGCGACGCTGTTGCTGCTTTTAGCTTCTTCGTCCCTCGTCTCTGGAGCGGCAGCTCCCGCATACGCCTTTGATGGCGCATACGCGGTTTATCAGATGAGCTTCACGCTGAGCGGTCTAACGGGGAGCTTAGCGTACTCTGGGCAGGTTCGGTACCAGATAAGTGACGTAAACGCGCAGCAGCAGACGTTCCTTATCTCCGTCACTTTTTATGGAAATCTGAGCGAATTTTATCAGAATGGGACGAGCACGACGGCCACGTTCTCGAATCCCACGGGCTTCCCGGCGCTAAACTCCAGCTACATAGGGATGCTCAATGCCGGAAGGTTACCTCCGAACACGCCATCGAACGTGACCGATACCACGGGTGTTTCTATGACGGTGCCGGCTGGAAAGTTCGTCACCGACGAGGTTAACTTTGGGGAGGGCAACGTGGAGTGGTTTGATCAGAAGACGGGGATGCTTGTGAAGGAAGTGGGATTCCTGGGTCCAGGAGAGCCGTTAAGCTTTGAGCTCGTAAGCACCAATGTGATATCTCGCGCGCCAAGCTACACGCCGTATGAGTACCTGGCAGCTCTGGTCGCTGCCGCCGCAGTGATCACGGCGCTCGTGGCTTGGATCGGCTCTCGCAGGGGGTCGAGCACCAGAACCGGGGAGGCAAGAGCGGGATCGGGCGCGGATAGCGGGACGAGCGCACGTGCCCCCGAGCTCTCTGATTCGGAAAACACACCGCAGTAGCTTGGAAAGTCGCTCAAAAGGTATTTAAGCGCTTGCCTAATCACATATTATGTGCAGGATATTCGCCATAGCTTCTTCCAAGCGCGAAGTGGCACCCGTGCTGAAGGTTGGGCTCAAGAGGCTGGAGTACGGAGGCTATGACTCCTCTGGCATGGCAACCGTCTACGACGGCGAGCTCACGGTGAGAAAGGGGGTGGGCAAGCTTGAGGAAGTTGACAAGAACGTGCACTTCGACGAGATGAAGGGAAGGATAGGCATAGCTCACAACAGGTGGGCCACGCATGGCCTCCCGACCGTCACAAACGCGCACCCTCAGCTGGATTGCAAGGGAGAAATAGCGGTCGTTCACAACGGCGTCATAGAGAACTTCTTTGAGCTGAAGGAGAAGCTCGTGAAGAAGGATCATGAGTTCAAGTCAAGGACTGACACCGAGGTGATAGCTCACCTCATAGAGGACTACGTGAACCAGGGAATGGATCTGGTGAGCGCCGTCATGAACGCCATGCGCGAGCTGCAGGGGTCCTTTGCGCTTGCCATAATAAGCAAAAGGGAGCCGGACAAGGTCGTGGTGGTAAAGAACGAGAGCCCTCTGCTTTTGGGCGTTGGAAACGGGGAGAACTACGCGGCTTCTGATGCCGTGGCCTTCATAGATTCCACTAATAAGATAATACCGCTAGACGACGGGGAGATGGCGGTTATAACGCCTGACTTCTATCAGATATACAGGATAAGCGATGGGGCAAAGGTCGAGAGGCATCCTGTGGAGCTGAAGATGAGCGTTGAGCAGATAAGCAGGGGCGGATACGAACACTACATGCTCAAGGAGATAATGGAGCAGCCAACGTCCATAAGGTACACGCTTAACCTTCAGAAGCCTTACCTGGACGTCTTGACGGAGCTCATAGACAGGGCCCGCGTGACGTACCTCGTGGGAGCCGGAACTTCTTACAACTCTTGTCTTGCCGGAAGCTACATGTACTCTTACATGTCAGCGCTTCCGACCATTCCCTCCGTGGCGAGCGAGTTCGAGGAGCAGTACGGCAAGGCGCTAGACGCCGACTCGGCCCTTCTGCTTGTCAGCCAATCTGGAGAAACCGCTGACGTGCTCAGAATAGCGAGCTATGCTAGGCTTAAGGCGAGCACTGTGTTGGCCATAACAAACGTGGTTGGCTCTACCATAACTAGGATAACTAGGGCCTATATAATTCAGCAGTCGGGACCTGAAATAGGGGTCGCGGCCACGAAGACGTATACATCCCAGCTTCTTGTTCACATGAAGCTTGCCATGAACCTGGGAAGAAAGCGCGGGAAGCTCTCACAGATGGAGATGGACCAGTACGAGGAGGCCATGGAGGGGCTTCCGAAGCTGGTGGAAAGCGTGCTTACCTCTACATCGGATAGGATGAAGGAGCTTGCGGACATGCTCTACAGATCACCCCACATATTTTTCATGGGAAGGGGGATAAACACCGCAACCGCTTATGAGGGAAGGCTTAAGATGCTTGAGGTCTCCTACATACCGTCCACGGCTTACTCGGCAGGAGAGAGCAAGCACGGTCCCATAGCCCTCATCGAGAAAGGAGTTCCGGTCATATTCATAGTTCCCAGGGATAGCACGAGGAAGGTCATGATTGGGAACATCATGGAGATAAAGTCGCGCGGCGGCCAGATAATAGCTTTTGGAGAAGAAGACGACAAAGAGCTCAGGGAGCTCAGCGACTTTTACGTTGGCATGCCGCCGATGTTGCCCATAGTTACCCCCATAGCTTACGTGCTTCCGCTGCAGCTTCTGGCTTACTACACGGCGGTTAAGAAAGGGCTTGATCCGGATAAGCCTAGGAACTTGGCCAAGTCGGTGACCGTCCAGCGAAGCGGCACCTTTTAATCTTTTGCAAGGGTTATCTTGTGGATCTTGTAGATCTGGGCTGGCTCTTTGCCGTGTCTTTTTTAAGCAACGCGACGCCCTTCTTTGGTGCCTCCTACACGCTCATTGCCGTAGGGGTTCTTTACAAGTTCGGCGTGAGCCCGTTAAACGTCGCCGAGACCATAGCGATCACGGCCATAGGCGCGTCAGCGTCGAAGAACGTCATGTACGCGCTGGGAATAGGGCTGAGGACTCCGCTATCGGGAAACAAGAACGTGTCTTTGCTCAAGAGGTTCGCGGAAAGGCGCTCCTTTTACGTCGCGGTTTTCGTTTTCGCTTTTTTGCCGGCCCTTCCTCTTGACGATTACCTTTACGTAGGAGGCGGCGTTGCTGCCGCTTCAGCGCTAAAGGTGAACGCGGTGGCTTTGGCGGGAAAACTTGCGAAGAGCGCCTTTGAGATACCATTGGAGATTGCGGGGCTTGCTTATTTGGGGGGTTTCACTAGGCGCTTTGGCCTTTCCTTAATAGACCTCTCGGCGATTTTCGCGGTGGCCTTTGTCATCATTGGGTACGTGCTCCTGAAGGTGGACTGGGAAAGCGTGTTGAGAAAGGCTGGCCTAGCGAAACGCTTTTTCGGCACCGATGTCGATTCCCACCGATAGCGAACTTGGAGGTAAACCGCAACGATAGATATGAAGTCGATAACAAAGGTTTACAGCAACGGGCAAGTAGCACTCAGGGACTTCACGGGGACCATCGGGTCGAAGCGCGCGACCGTGCTCGGAAGGAACGGAGCGGGAAAGACCACGCTTCTAAGGATATTATCCACGCAGCTGAAGCCGACAAAGGGAAGCGCGACGGTTAACGGATACGACGTGGTCCATGAGGCTATCAAGGTCAGGGAGCTGGTGTGCAGCATACCCCAGGAGGCCCAGACGGCTGGAATGGCCAGCCCTTACGAGCACGTGTTCATGTATTTGGTAGCCAGGGGCTTCTCCTTTTCAGAGGCGTCTGTTGCGGCCAGGAAGGCGCTAAAGGAGCTAGACCTCGGCGATTTCATGGATCGCCCGACGGATGAGCTCTCAGGCGGGATGAAGAGGAAGGTGTTCGTGGCCATGGCGCTTGCCTCCAACGCTGAGGTCATATTTTTGGACGAGCCGACTGTGGGCCTTGATCCCATATCGAGGCTCTCTGTTTGGCAGGCCATAAGGTCGTTGAGCTCGCAGATAATCCTCACAACACACTACATGGAGGAGGCCGCGGCCCTCAGCGACGAAATACTTCTAGTTGACAGGGGGAGGCTTGTAGCAAAGGGAACGGCAGATGAGCTTCTGAGACCGCTGAAGGGAAAGGTGAGGGTTGAGGGAATCGGTAACATAAGGATTGGCAACGTCAGCGTGTCCTACGTGGATGAGAGCAGGGCATCTGAGTTTGTGGGCAAGGCCGTGATAAGGCCTGTGGGGCTTGAGGATGTCATGATAACAATGGGTGCTGTGCCAGAGGGCTCGATGCCGGAGGAGGAGCGGAGCGATGAGTGAGCTTGGGCAAAGGTTGCGCTTTGTGGCCGCCTTCACGTGGTTTTACGGCTACTCTGGCATGAAGAGGGGGCCATTTTTCGTCTTGTCCTATCTCAGCCTTCCGCTCTCGCTTCTATTCTTCATTTACGTGATATCTCATGGCGCTTATTTAGCATTTGGCGTGCTGGGAGGCATATTGGGCATAGTTTCTGGCAACTCTCTTACATCGGTGGGAGATTTCGTGTTTTTGAGAAGGGAGCTCAAGATACAGGACCTATTGGTTGCATCAAGGGCAAGGGCCATGGATTATGCAACGGCGCTGACGCTGAGCAACCTTGTCTACTCGATGCCCGGCCTCATCCTTTACGCGGTCCTGGGCGCGTTTCTTCACATCTATGACTTGGCTGGCTTTGGGGTGCTCGTGATTGCAATCATTGCCCTTTCGGTTTCATCGACGTCCTTGGCCATGCTCATAGCTAGCCACATAAGGCACATGAGGAACGTTTGGGGAATATCAAGCCTTTTGTCGGTGCTGCTGACTTTGTTGCCTCCGCTATACTATCCATATACCGATCTTCCCAAGTACGCTTTCTGCGTTCTCTTGGTATCTCCCTCGACGCCCATATCGGCCCTCTCGCAGTGGTATCTTGGTATGCAACCCTTTTCGTCCTTATCCTTGATCGCATCGCTCGCCCAGCTGATGGTTTACCCAGCTCTTGCCGTAAAGTTCATGAAATGGGTAGATGACCGAAGTGGTATCGAAAACATCAAGATAGGCTGAGAAGGGCCTTGGATGCCGCATCCGCTATCGCCTCCGATATGGTAGCGTGCTCGTATCCCGAATAAGCAAGGTCCTTTGCGGTAGCTCCCAGCTTTATAGCGAGCGCTATGTGGCTTGCGAGCTCCTCTGCGTCGTATCCCACGATCCCTCCTCCAAGGACCTTTCCCTTCCTATCGAATATGAGCTTGACCAGCCCCTCTGCAGCGCCCAAGGCCATGCCCTTTTCATTGTAGGCCAGGTCCGAGGTGCCCACCACGTAATCGATGCCTGCCGAGGCGGCCGCTTTCTCGGTAAGGCCCACCTCGGCGAACTGCGGTACCGTGTAAAGGCCCGACGGAAGCAGCTGGTGGTTCACGCGGAAATCGATGCCAGCCGCGTTCAAGGCGGCAGCCCTGCCCATGTACATCGACCTGGTGGCGCCCTTATAGGAGGCGGCCTCACCTATCGCGTAGAGCCACGGCAGGTTCGTCCTGCAGCGGTCATCAACGGTCACGAACCCTTTATTGGTGTTCACCCCCAGCTGCTCGAGCCCTATTCCCTCTGTGTTTGGAAGCCAAGCGTGAGAGGGCACTATGGCGTCGAACTCGATCCGCCTCTCGTTGCCTTCGACTTCGTAAGCTATGGAGTTCCCGGACACGGCCTTGATTTTCGCGCCCATGTCGAACTTCAGGCCTTTGTTTTCCAGCGCGCGCCTCAGGGCGTCGGTGAGCTCTTGGTCGAACTGCGGAAAGAGGGAACTGTTCTCGTCGACTACCGTCACTTCGGCCCCTGAAGCCGCCAGCAGCTGCCCGATCTCGAGCCCGCGTATGGATGGAGCGCCTCCTTGAAAAACCACTGCCCTTTGGGGGACGTCCTCTAGATCCCAGAACTTGTCCACCGTGAGCACCTTGGAAGGCTCCACGCCATTTACCGGAGCTAGGTCGTGGCGAGCCCCCGTGTCTATAACTACCGCGCCTGCCTCGAGCTCCTGACCGTTCACCTTAACCCCGCCCTTCACGAGCGATCCGGTTCCAGAGATCAGCTCAACCCCTAGGGAGTCCAGGACAGACTGAGCAAGCTCGGCCGTTCTTTGTGAGATCTCCTTTGCCCTCTTTAAGTTGAGCTGGAAATCGACTTTTACAGGCGATGCAAAGCCCCCGTTGCCGGAGTAGTGCGAGAGGGAGACGTTCGAAAGCGCCGCGTCAGCGGGAATGCATCCTATGTTAACGCACGTCCCGCCGATCTTCTTCCTCTCAACTACAGCCACTTTCTTTCCTAAAGACGCGCTGGTATGCCAATGGCTTAAAAGCGCGGTAATAACGGTGTTATGAAGGAGGACGTCGACTTAGACCTTGATGACTACGGCCAAAAGAGCGCCAAAATCGGCAAGCAGTACTTCAACGATAACCTCGCTCCCGTTCCAAAGAGGTCGAGGGACTGGAGCTGGTTTAACTTTACAACGGTGTGGGCTGGCATGGTCCACAACGTGGTGCAGTTCGAGATAGCTGGCTTGCTCACCTTCGAGTTCGGTCCGGTGGTTGCTCTCCTGGTTACCGCCCTGGCCTATGGAACGGAGCTCGTCGCCATGTATCTGAACGGTCACATGGGGGCCAAATGGGGTATACCTTTTCCTACGAGCGTGAGGGCCTCTTACGGCATCAGGGGATCGTATTTTCCAATAGTGCTTAGGGCTTTCTCGGCCCTCTTCTTCTTCGCAATTCAGACTTACGTGGGCGCCACGCTTATTAATTCTGTCATGGGGCTTTACTTCCCGTGGTGGTCCTCGCTAACTCAAAACGTGATCGGAATGCCTCTGAACACGGCCATTTCCTTCGCGGCCTTTTGGTTTATCAACGTGCTCGCTCTGTTTAGGGGAATGAAGGAAGTGAAGTACTTTGAGCTGGTTTTAGGCCCCGTCATACTGGCGTCCTTTGTGGGCATGATGTTATATGGCTTTTACTTGGCCCACGGTCTTCAGGCTCTTACCTACGTTTCCTCATTGGTGCACCCCAACGCTACCCCATACTCCATGGCCTTGGCAGTGGCCTCATTAGCCGGAGCCTACTCGACGCTGGTGCTCAACATAATGGATTTCACGAGGTTTGCCAAGTCGCAGCGGGACCAGTTGATAGGGCAGGCCATAGGCTTTCCAGTTATATTTGTGGCTTTTTCCTTCGTAGCTGCGGGGACCATATCCTCGTTGATATACGTGTTTCACATCCCATCATCAGAGGCGATGACGTACGTAAACCCGGTCAACATAATGTACCTCCTTTCGGCCAACAAGCTGATTTCAGCTGCCATAGGCGTGACGCTCATAGCGGCCACTGTTGGGGTTAACGTTGCCGCAAACCTCGTCTCTCCGGTGTACGACGTGCTTTCCCTCTTCCCTAAGCTAGATTGGAGAAAAGCGGCGGTGCTGGCATCGCTGCTTGGCGTGGTTTTCGCCCCCTGGTATTGGTACACCAATGCTTCAAACATATTGAGCGCGCTTAACGTGCTTGGGAGCGCTCTGGGTTCTGTGGCAGGCGTGATGATGGTTGATTACTGGATAATCAGGAAGAGGAAACTGTCCTTAGCGGACCTGTTCTTAAGGGGCGGAGCTTACTGGTACAACGGCGGCATAAACACCGTTGCCTGGCTTGCGACAGCCGCGGGCGCGACGATCCCCATAGCCGGCGCGCTGTTGGGATTGGGCCCCCTGAGCGATTTCGGATGGTATTTGGCGCTCTTGGTGGGGGCCGCTATCTATGCTGTCCTGATGAAGGTCGCTAGGCAAGGGTTTTAACCGCTGCAGAGGATGCGGACATGGCTGAAAAAGAGCCTAACACGAATAAGAAGGTTAATGGGCAAATACCTTAAAATAAACGAGTATGAGAAGCTTATGCAAAGCGTTAGTTCTGAGAGGCCGAGCGAGCCCTCCCTGGAGGTTTACCACAGGAGCAAAGAGGAGCTCGAAAAGATGCCGGTGCTCGGCAAGACAAAAACGGTATGCCCTGTCTGCAAGAGGATAATCGATGGGGTGATTTACAGGGATGGAGATTACGTTATGATAAGGAAGGAATGCCCCGAGCACGGCCTTTTTATTGAGAAGTACTGGGAGGACTACTACCTCTACGACAAGATGAGCAAACTGCAGTACAACGGGAGGGGGCTTGAAAACCCCAACTACATCCCTGACACGCTTGGCGCAAACTGCCCCTTTGATTGCGGGCTTTGTCAGAGGCACCTTTCCCATACGGCCCTTGCGAACGTGGTCGTCACAAACAGGTGCCACCTAAACTGCTGGTACTGCTTCTTCTACGCCAAGGAAGGAGAGCCGATTTACGAGCCCACCCTTGATGAGTTCAAGAAGCTCTTTGCGAACCTGAGAGCGCAGCGCCCAATCCCTCCCAATGCCATTCAGCTCACCGGAGGCGAGCCCACCATGCATCCGCAGATAGTCGAGATAGTTAAGGCGGCCAGGGAGGCCGGCTTTGAGCAAGTACAGCTTAACACCACGGGCATAAACCTTGGCCTAAACCCCGACCTTGCCGTGAGGCTGAGGTATGCGGGCGTCAACACGCTGTATCTCAGCTTTGACGGGGTCAGCATGAGGGCTAACCCCAAGAATCACTGGGAGATACCCTTCATTTTGGATGCTGCCAGAAAGGCCGAGCTAGGTATAGTGTTCGTGCCGACGGTGATAAGGGGCATAAATGATCAGGAGCTGGGCGCCATGGTGAACTTCGCCCTGAATCACCTTGACGTAGTAAGGGCGGTAAACTTCCAGCCCGTCTCGCTGGTCGGAAGGATGCCCGATAAGGCGAGGGAAAGCATGAGGATCACGATTCCCGGTATGATAAAGGAGCTTGAGGAACAAACCCACGGAGTCATAAACAAGGACGATTGGTACAGCGTTCCCTACACGGGAGCGTTCGACAAGTTCCTAGAGGCCGCCACAGGCCGCTACATGTACGACATGTCCATTCACTTCGCCTGTGGCATGGGGACCTACGTCATACTTGACGATGACAAGAGGATAATACCCATACCCGAGTTCATCGACGTTATAGGCCTCAACGAGTACCTCAACGAGGAATACGAGGAAATAAAGGACGACAACCGGCTGAGCAAGAAGCTGAAGGCCGCCAAGGTGCTTCTGGGCATAAGGAGGTTCATAGACGAGAAGAAGCAACCGAAGTCCGTCAACTTCCTTAAGCTGCTGACCAACTTCTTGGTCAACAAGGACTTCAACTCGCTTGGCGCCATACACCACAGGACGCTTTTCTTGGGCAGCATGCACTTCCAAGACGAGTACAACTACGATATAGCCAGGGTAGAGAGGTGCGACATACACTACGCCATGCCCGACGGTGAAGTGCTTCCCTTCTGTACCTTCAACGTCTTTCCGGAGATATATCGCGACAAGATACAGAGGCAGTACAGCATACCCGCGGACGTTTGGAAGAAACAGCACCCGGACTGGAGCTACGACGCGGACAAGTACAAGAGAGACGTCAAGAGGCTTCAGGAGAGCGAGCTGTACAGGAAGGTTTATGGCGGCATAGTGGACTACTTCGCGCTGCCAGTGAACGGAGGGAAGCCGGTCCCCTTTGCGAGGCCCGAGCTTCCATCGGTGGGAGACTCGGCGGCGAACAGCGAAAAGTTCGGGGTTAAAGTGAAGAGGTGATGCATGATGTCTGAAGTGCAGGGCTCGGAGAAGAAAAAGCAGGCGGAGTCGCCCGATGAGGGGATTGAAGAGACTTCGAAAGTAGGGATAAGGATAAATGCTCGCGCCGTGGGAAAGCACAAGGAAGCATCATCCTTTTCCGAGGCCGGAGTCTCTTACGAAGACGAACTGATCGAGGAACTGGGCAAGAAGTACCACGTTCCCTACAGGATCATCAAGGAGGCGGTAATAGCCGTGAAGAGGGCTGATCTGGGAGATCAGGGAAGGGCGGCCATGCTGCAGTACAAGCTCATGACTGATGACGCCATAATAAAGGCCAGCGTTAACTACATAACCGGCAAGATAACCATAATATATAACCCAAAGGGAGCCAAAAACCTCAGGCCGAAGACCGATCTCGATACCATAATTGAAAAGCTTCAGTCGGAAGGCGTGAATCCGCTCAGCGTCGAGGAGCACGACTACGATTACTACCGCGAGTTCTACTCCTACGCTTTTAACCCTCCGAAGATAAGGGACAGGCCTCCGTACGGATATGACCCCGAGAAGTGGAAGAAGATCAGAGATGAGTATGAAAGGGAAAGGCAGAAGCACGAAGAGGAGAAGAGGAGGAAGTTTAGAGAGTGGCAGCAGGAATACTACGAAAGGCATCGCGACGTTTTAGATAAATACCCGAACGAGCTGGTATGATGCCCGCGTTTTTGGCGAAGCTGCGCGCCGCCTTCAAGGTCCTTGGCGCATCGCCTACCTGCCTCCCTTGGGAAAGGCAAGCCTTTCAAAGGAACTTGTGGCGAAAGGCGGTTAGGACGTAAAGCAGGTTTCTTTCCGAGTTGTAAGTTATCCTTCCCGAGTAGCAGAGCTCAATTACCCACTCGTAGAAGTCCTTTCCCATGTACTTCCTCGAAGGATTTAGGTAGAGCTGCTTTAATTCGTCAGAGAAGTTTTTTTCCGGGTTTACGTCGTCAAGAGAGGACAGCGTTTCCTCCCAAGCGTAGTCGAAGCCCAGCCTAAGCCTCATCAAAGCCCTGGCTATGTCGGAATCATATATGGGGCCTAGCTCCTCGAGGGCCCTGAGCGCGTCAACTGCCTTGGGAGAAAGGTTTGGAAGGGTGTCCGCGAGGGATAGGGGCTTAGTGGAGCCCAAGTAAATGGTGCTGCTTACGGTTGCTTCTGACGTGCTTGAAACGCTTCTTGCTATCCACTGGGAGGCCTCTGGCATCAGCTGCGAAAGCGTCCACTTCTGCTGGTTGGGAAGCTTTTCAATCGTCCTTATCCCTTTTTCCTTTGCGTACGCGTAGGCCGTGAACATGGCATTGAGCGTGGCCTCGTCTTCCAGCACTGAAGTCCCCCACTTGGCGAGGTAGAGGCCCAAGGCGGGGTCGTACGACTTTACCCTGTCGACGAGTTCGGCAAGCGCGTCAACGTCGTCTCCTCCCGCATCTAAGTAGGCCTTGTAAACCGGTTCCCCTTCTTCAGCTGACAGCCCAGTTAGCCTCAAAAACCTCCTGAACTTTGGATCTTCAGCTGTCACGTAGAGATAATTGGAGGGGTTAATACGCCTTGGTCTGTAAGCATCAAGCATAAAATGGGAGCACAGGTAAGGCCATGATAGCGTACTTGGTAAGGCATGGCGAGGCGCAGAACAACGTCGAAAGCCTGTTTCCGGACGACGATCGCTGCATCTATCACTTGACGGAAGTGGGCCGCGCCCAGGCAATGGCTGCCGGGTTGTGGTTAAAGAAAGCTAAGCCGACTACAATAATAACGAGCCCAGTAAGCCGTGCCCGTGAAACGGCGGAGCTGATATCCGCTGCGACAGGAACTCCCTTAAAGATCGACGAGAGGCTGAGGGAAGCCAAGCTGGGCTCGCTGGCAGGTAAGAACTACGATGAGTTCGCGAAAACGGATCCCAACTGGTACCTTGACTACTTCGAGGAGGACAGCAAGTACGGCATTGAAAAGTTCCTGTCAATAAGGCAGAGGATGATGTCAGCATTGAGCGATGACTGGGGGCCTGGCCCAGTTGTAGTGGTAAGTCACCTGGAGCCCATAAGGTCCGTGGCTTCGTTAGCACTTGGGATATCGGGTCCATCTGTAAGGAGGATAAGGATATTCAATGGCTCTATTACTACAATTGACGTGCGCCCGTCGTCAGAGCCTCAGCTCATAAGCTTGAACTGCGTCCCCACACCTTAAAAACACAGTAAGAGGGTAATCTCATGACGTATCGCTTATCGGTGGTAAGGGCTGAAGATCACGCCTTAGGCGTTGAGTCGGCGTTGAGTTTGCTTGGAGAGGACTTTCCCAAGAGCTTGAAAAAAGTTCTCATAAAGCCGAACTTCGTATCCACCACGGTGAAGCTCAGCGCAACCCCAGCGGAGACCGTGCGCGGAGCGCTGCGTTTCCTTTACGAGGTCTCCAGTCCAAGCGAGGTCCTTATAGCCGAGTCTCCTGCCGTGGGCAGATTCGAGGACGCGCTCAGGAACTTCGGCTATTACGAGCTGAGGAACGAGTTTCCGGGAATCGAGTTTGTGGACCTGGACAGCTTGGAAGCGAAAAACGTGAGGCTAAGCGATCAGCGCGGGGGCAGCTTTGAGGTTCCGGTCCCCTCTGTTATGTTCGATAGATCCGTGCTTAAGATATCTCCCGTTCGCCCGAAGACCCATGACACCGTGGTCGTAACGCTGACGGTGAAGAACTTGGTAATGGGGGCCATAAGGAGAGGGCACAAGTCCTCTATGCACAGGGGATATCTCACCATAAATCGCAACATAGCCGACCTGTTCTCTATTATGGGCCCCTGCTGCGGTATCGTTGACGGCATAGAGGGAATGGAGGGAGACGGGCCGGTTTCGGGAAGCGCTAAGAGATGGGGCTACGTGTTTGCGTCCTGCAACTGCGCCGTCCTTGACCGCTCGGTTGCATCGGCCATGGGCTTCAACCCTGATGAAGTAGGATACCTTTACTTCTTGAAGGAGCTTGCCGGTGAACCGACAGTGGTGGGGGAACCTCTTTCTCGGGTAGGCACGAAGTTCGCTCCTCACCGCTCGTACTTCGATCAGCTGACCTGGAAGGACGAGGCGGCCGCGCATGGAAAGCCGTAACAGCCCCATATAAGCGGGAATTATGCTTGGAAAGGTGAGCCCTAGGGGTTGGCCGCTGGACTCGGGTGAGGCTGGTGGCCTGGTGGTTTCCACTGCGCCTGCCATAGGTTTGCCCGAAAATACCCTTCCCTTTTTTTCGCTTTCGTATGCCATTGGAAACCTTCTTTCATCCTTCGCCAAGCCGCTTTACGCGGTTGACGAGGTCCTCCTCCCGCCAGGAAGGAAGCCAGAGGACGCGCTGCGGCTTGTGGAGGAAGTGCAGGCCGAAGCTAAGGGCTTTGGCATAGATGTAGTCGGCGGACATACCGGTGCATACGAGGGCATTGAGCTGCCGCTGATAATTGTCACCGCTTGGGGAGAGAGGATTAGGCGGGCGCTGAAGCCATCCGCAGGTGATAGGCTTTACCTATTTGGCGAGCCTTTCCTAGAATCTGAATGGCTTGATTGGCTCACAGGGAGAGGAGAAGCTGAAGTCGACTGGAGGAAGTTGACACCCGTGCCAATGCTGAGGAAGCTGATCGGCATGAAGGTCAAGGCGCTTCATGACGTTTCAGAAGGAGGCATCGAGAGGGCCATACTTGACGTAACGGGTGATCTTGGCTTTGCGGAGGGGCCTGCTCTGGCCAAGTTGAGGAGTACCAGAAACCTAAGCGATCCGTCCTACGGCTGCGTGATAGCGGTGGTGTCAGAAAAAGATGCCCTAGAGTTCGAGAGGGATTGCGAAGCCAAGGGCATTGAGTTCACGGAGATCGGAAGGGTCGGAGGCGAGCGGCTCAGCGAGGTTCAAATAGGACGCACGTACGACGAGTACGGTTTTCCCGCTTCGAGCGACGATAGGCGCCTCAATGCTTACTCCCTTTTTTTAAAGCGCCTTTCCCGGGTTCCCTGCATAAGAGAGCTGGTACCCGAAGTTGGCATGAACGTCGCCCTTTGGACGCCCGAGGGATACTTGGGGGTTGATGGAAGGATAACGAGAGCCGAAGCCGGAATCCGCATTGGAAAGCCGCGCTACGGCGCGTCCAAGCACATAGCTAGGGTGCTCGAGGACGTAAGGCGCTTGGGGTCTGACAAGAGGCTTGCGCTAAACATAAGGCTCTCCGACGACGTAAAGGCAGCACTGGAGCGCGTGGGCATCAAGCCAATGGATACAAAGGGGCGTGATCCCTTCTGCCCCCTAGCAAGCTTCATAGAGCAAACGGGGGCGCTTGCGGATGCCTACGTGGAGGAACCCAACGTAGGCATAGAGGGAAACGTGGTCCTTCTGTTCCGGGATCTTGATGAGGCAATCAGACTCCTTGGAGCGCTGTGCGAGGCATTGTTTCCCAAGGAATGAAAGCTTATATGAGCAGGGATACTCCTAACTATGCTGAGTTTCGATATGGATTATGCTGGGGTAAGGCTGTACTTTGGGGAGTTCTCCGTCAAGAAGCTGGAGCCCCACCTCAGGGGGTTCTCGAGCGTGGCGCTGGCCACCAGCAAGAGCGCGGCAAGGGTATCGGGCGCCCTCAAAGACGTTACTGAGGTCCTTGAGAAGCGCTCCGTATCCTACGAGATTTACGACAGGTTCACGCCTAATCCCACAATAGACGAGACGGTTGAGTTTGCCAGACTGGCATGGGAGCGCGGTGCTCAGGCCATAATAGCCATAGGTGGGGGAAGCGTTATAGACGCGGCAAAGGTCGCTGCCATAGCAAAGCTCAACGGGAACAAGGTCGCTGATGTGGTCTATGGGAGGTCGGAGGTATCAACCGGCGTTCCCGTCTTCGCCGTAAACCTCACCCACGGAACTGGAACTGAGGTCGACAGGTATTCAGTGATATCGGATCCCGAACACAAGGAGAAGAGGGGCATGGTGTCGCTCTATCCAACAGCAAGCGCCGACGATCCAAGGTATCTTACCACTTTGCCAAAGGATCAGACGATCTACACGGCGCTGGACGCGTTCTATCACTCTTACGAAGCGGCGACGCGCCTTAGTTCATCTCCATACATTGAGATGCTTTCACGGGAGGCCGTATCCAAAATAAGGGATTGGCTTCCGAGGTCCCTTGCGGACTTGAAGGGGCTGGAGCCCAGGTACTGGCTGCTTTACGCCTCTATGGTGGCAGGCGTGGCCATAGATATGGCAGGCACTCACGTGATCCACACGCTTGAGCACGTGGCCAGCGGCATAAATCCGAAGCTCATCCATGGCGCTGGGCTGGCCATGTTGGGTCCCAGGTCCGCTTACTACACTCATAAGCTTAGTCCTGTGAAATCGGCAGCGGTGCTCTCGCTTTTCGACTCGACCATAAGGCCGACTGCTGACGATGCGGAGCACGCCGAGAAGGCGCTGAGGCAATTCCAGCAGAAGGTAGGCTTTGACCAGCATCTATCTGACTACGGCTTTGGCAAGGACGACGTTCCCTCCATGGTCGAGTACGTCGTCAAGAACAAAGCACTGCCAGGACCAGATCTGGTCCCCATAACCGAAGACATGGTCAGGGACATATTCGTTAAGAGCCTTTGACGTGGGGACGAATCGAAGCAAGGTTTATATGCGGCGGCTTTTTTTCGTAAATGGGCAATGAGCTGCTTGCGCGCAGGCTAGCGCTGGCGTGCCTGCTGTTCGTAGGGGCCGCCGTTGAGGCCTTCTCATTTGTCCAAGGGCTTTCCTTTGCAGGGATCGCTGTCGAGAAGGCATTAACTGCCTTTCCGAACTCGCTTTACTTTTTCGGCGCGGTGCTCGCCGTGATTTTGGAAGCGGTAGTGGGCATAATATTGATGTGCTTTGGGATGTTCACGTTTCTCAGCGGTCCGGCTGAGTCGAAGGAAGCGCTAATGCTGTCCTGCTCTTCGGTCATAACCCTAATCGAGGGAGTCGCCTTAGCGCTCATGGGCTCCGCGGCTTTGCTTTGGAGCGCCTACGTGGCCATCGGAGCGCTTTTCGGCTTCGGCGCTTTGAAGAGGCGCCAGCTTGCGCGAGCCCCTTCGCGTGGGAAAGGACAAATAAGCCCATGCATGATTTGAGTATGGCCAAGCTTAGCGCGCTAGTTCTGATGGCAGTGGTCTTACTGGCGATCACCCAAGGCAGCGCCTTAAGCTCAACACGGGAGCTGCCAAGCGTCATGGCCGCCGTCAGCGGGACCCTGGTTTACACAAGCACTATGCCCGTTTGGAACGTTTTCTCTCCCAACAACTACATCACCACGACTCCGCAGAGCCCTGACCTCCCGCTGATGTTTTACAACCCATTTACGAACGCCCTTTTGCCGGCCTTGGCATCGAGCGTGACGCAATTCCCGCGCAACGATACCCTTGTGGTTTACCTTAGGAAGGGGTTGCACTGGTACAACGGAAGCGCGGCGCTTCCGTTCACAGCGTGGGACGTGTACACGGAGTTTTACATAGGGCGGAAGGTGTTTGGGTGGTATTCCCCTTACTTAAGCGGCATCAGGGTCATCAACGAAACAGCTGTGGAGTTTGTTTTTTCGACGTGGTCTTCCACGCTGCCCGATCTAATCCTTTCAACCCAGATCTCCACGCCCTATCCCGTTTGGAGGCCCCTGCTGGATCAGGTTGAAAGCGCGAGCCCCGCAACGCTGACAGCGCTGGCCTCAAAGGTTGAGTCGTTTCTTCAGCCCGCGTGGTTCCTCGGGCCTTACTACGTGACTGTGCTCCCTCCTTATGTCATATGGCACCTCGATCCTTCCTCGCTGCTCTCGGATTGGGGCGCTGTATTTCCTTACCACACGTGGCAGTACTACAGCGAGGTCGTTATATGGTGGACAGGAGGCGTGGGGGAAACCATGGATGACGTGAGCCCCAGCGGCGTTAACTGGGAGGTTTCAGACCTGTCTCCTGCCGAGTACCAGGTACTTCAAACCACGGGATACGCGCTACAGCTTCAGCCCGCGTATAACTCGTGGGGGATGCTGGTCAATCCGGCCATTTATCCCCTGAACTTAACAGGGGTGAGGGTGGCGTTGGCGCTTGCCATCAACAGGAGTGAGGCAGTGAGCGCTTGGAACGCCAACGGTCTAGAGATTTACGAGCCTCAAACGATCCCAATTGGCTTCGCTCCGTATTCGGCGTATCCTCGGTGGCTTAGCTCTTATGTCAAAAACTTCAGCTACGACCCAGCTAAGGCCTCTCAGATTCTTTTGTCGTTGGGCTTTAAAAGGGTAGGAGGGCTCTGGTACACTCCCCAGGGGCAGCAGTTCAGGCTCACGCTGCTCCTGCCCTCTCAGTGGACTGACATGGATACCATGGGAGAAAACCTTGCCTCGCAGCTGACGCAATTTGGCATAGTCACCACGACGAGGTCTGAAGACCTGTCGACGTACGAATCAGTGGCTCTGCCCACCGGTCAATTCCAGCTGGCCATATGGTATCTTCCGCTTTATCAGGCAAGGAGCTTTTCATCGGCTTGGATTGCGGGAAACTGGTGGCCTTATGACCTCGAGTACGTCAGCGGCAAGGGCTGGCTGCCCAACGAGTCTTACCCTTTCCAGTGGCCCAACGGGACGCTTTCTTACTTCAACTTTGATGATTGGTATTCCTCAGTAGCGTTTGAGGAACCGCTTAGCGCGGCCTACAACGCGAGCTTTTCAAAGCTGGCGGCCTTCCTTTCCTATGAGGTTCCGAACATACCCGTGGCTGCGGGCTTCTACGGCGTCGTGTTCAACCAGCGCGCGTACAACGTGAGCTGGCTAAGTGGCCTTCCAGCACCCAGTTACCAGGCAGTTGTTTATCCCGGCATAAATCCCTTCTTCGTTGGGCAGGACACCGTTCTGTACTGGTTCACGCTTTTCGGCATAGCCCCTCAGGGCTTTCAGTCTCCTTTGGCGGTAGCCATATCGGAGAGGTCAGTGAGCCCAACCTTTGCCGCTTTTCTTGGTTTGCCCTCATCGCTTTCCACGGACTACAGGCCCATGGCCGTGTCCCTAAGTTTGATCACGTCCGCGGCAGCGATCGCGGTCGACGGGTCATTGAGGTTGAGCGCAAGGGCCACTTACGTTAACGGAACACCCGTGGCTTCTGCGGGCGTGATCTTCACGTCAAACGGCACGTGGATAGGGTCCGCCACGACGGCAAGCGACGGCGTTGCCGAGCTTATCTGGTCTCCAGAAAGGCCTGGCAACGCTACTTTGACGGCAGCCATGGAGAACTGGCCTTCATTTACATCAGCGCCCGTCACAGTAACAGTCTCATCCAAAAAAACGAGCTCGCCCTCTTACTGGGTTCTGTACGCGGCCATCGCATCCGTTGCGGCGGCCTTGGGGATGTTTTGGGCCATAATGAGAAGGCGCGGCCACAGCAAGAAGAAAGAAGACGAGACGCCTGAGGGATACCTTCCCTGGGAAAGCGTTTAAGCGAGCGCCTTTATGCCCCATGGAGTCCGCTTGGATAGACGTTAGCGTTGATCTAAGGCCTGGCATGGCCACGTACGAAGGGGACCTGCCTTACGAGGAATACGAGTTCAAAACTCACGAGAAGGACAGGGTCCACATAATGCGCGTTATCATGGAAACGCACACCGGGACGCACGTGGATGCGCCCTATCACATGATTCCCAACGGGAAAAAAATCAGCGAGTTCGACTTGGATCGCTTCATAGGAAAAGCGCTGGTGATAGAAGTAAATGGGGATAAGATCGACGAGGATTCGATACCCTCCATGTGCCCCTCCATAGTCCTTTTCAAGACCAAGAACTCCTACCTTTACGATCGCTTTCACAGGGACTACGCCTACGTAACGCTGGGTGCGGCGCGGAAGCTGGTGAAATGCGGAGTCAAGGTGGTGGGCATAGACTACCTTTCGGTGGAGCGCTTTGGGTCAGCCGGATTTGAGGTTCACAAGGAGCTGATGAGCAATGACGTGGCAATAGTTGAGGGGCTCTGCCTTGCCGATGTCAAACCTGGAATTCATGATTTTGTGTGCCTTCCTTTGAAGATGGGACAGGACGGGGCCCCTTGTAGGGCGGCGATATCCAGAGGTACGGAAAGCGATGGCGGACTCGCAGAGCAGCATTAAGAGAGTAGCGCTGCTGGGCACCTTCAGGACCTTTCCCATGGCACTTGTGGGCCCGTTCACGGGGCTGATACTTTACCTCAGGGGAATGCCGCTGGCATACGTTAGTGCCTACTACGCCGTGCTTGCCGCCCTGGGAGCTGGAGGCCAGCTAACGGGAGGGCTTCTCTCAGATAGAAACGGAAGGAAAAAGACTATGATAGTTGGCCAGTCGATGAGCGCCATATTTCTCTTTCTCATGGGCGTTGCGCTGACGTCTCCGGGCTACCTTTGGTTCAGCGTTGCCGCCCTCACTCAAACCTTCTTCGGCAGCGTTTCTTTTTCCGCTTACAACACGTTCATAGGCGACCTTGGGGTTAACAAGGAGGGGCTGGTGACAAGCTACGGGATAGCGAGGATAGGGATTAACATGGGTTGGGCGCTTGGCCCCTTGGTGGGCGGGCTGCTGCTTGAGGACGTGGGCTATCCCTTGACTTTCATGGCTGCAGGCGCTCTTATAGGTGCGGCCATGGTGCTCTTCATAGGGCTGAAAGAGCCGGCTAAGCGTTCTGACTTTGACCTGAGCGCGCTAAAGGACTCAAGGTACGCCTTGAGCATATTGCCTTTTGTGCTTGTGTTTGCGTTCATCGCGCAGTTTGGCTTAACCCTCACGGTTTTTGAAAACGCCGTTAACGGTTTCTCTTTTCTTGATCTGGGCCTCTTCTATTTGGTGAACGGCTTAACCGTCGTTGCGTTTCAGTACCCGATATCGCGCTTCCTAGCGCCCAAGGACCCAGTTAAGTGGGTGAACGCAGGTCTTGCGCTCTACGGCATCAGCTATATGATGCTGGCTTTCCTCCGCGGGCTTTACGGCGTTATGCTCTCGGTATTCGTGATGACCATAGGTGAGGACATAAGCACGCCGCTCCTGATGACGATTGCGAACTTGCTGGCAAGGCCTGAGAAAAGGGGAAGCTACATGGGCATATATGGAGTCCTTAGCAGCTCGGCGAGATCCGTTGGCTCATCCATAGGGAGCGCTCTGATGTCTCGCCTGATGGGTTCTCCGGAGGCGCTTTGGGGCAGCATCGACGTCCTCGGACTTGTCTCTGCCGTGACCACGCAAGCGGTTACGGGGAGCTCGCTGGGTAAAAAGGCGTCTCGGACGCGATGGTCCGATCAAGCCAGCGAGGGCCGAGCGGCTTAAAGTCTATCATAGCGTAGTTCTTATGAAAGTCGCTGAGGGCATCGACCTTATAGACGGCACGAACGCGAACGTTTACGTTTTCTCCGTGGGTGGCGCGGTTGTCCAGGTGGACGCGGGGATTGATAAGTCTGCCCACGAGGTATTGAGCTATTACGAGAGCAAGGGGATAAGGCCGACGGTCGTCATCCTGACGCACTCCCACGTGGACCACATAAGGGGGCTGAGGGCCGTTTTCGACCTATACCATCCCTCGGTTTATGCCCACAGGCACGAGATTCCCGTGATAACCGGCCAGAGGCCCCAGTACTCCAAGAACAAGCTCATGGGTCTTCTCTCTCCGCTGCTTAAGGCCCCTTCCATCCCGCTGGTCAACGACGTGAGTAGCTTGGCTCTTCCTGGCGTGAGGGTGGTCCATACGCCGGGTCATACACCGGGAAGCATAACGATTGTGCTTGAAAGGGCAGATGGAAGGTTTGCCTTCGCCGGAGACGCCGCTTTTGAGAAAAACGGGGCGCTCTATGTTAATGAGAGGTACTCACTTGACGCGCAAAGAGCACGGGACTCCTTGAAGGTGATAACGTCGCTTTCGCCCGTTACCGTCCTTCCAGGACACGGAAAACCACTTCGCGTTTAGGCCTATTGCGAACGCTCTGGGCAGCTCTCGTTCGGATCATCTTTTCCCTTTCCTTCTGAGGAGAAAGACCATGGCAGCAATGGCGATGACGACTACCACAATAGCCATCGCGTAGAAGCTGGGTGAGGTACCATGCGCGTGGATTGAGGCAGTGGCCGTCACGCCGTCGAGAGTTGCGCTTGCGCGAGTTGTCCCCATAGGCGGCCTGTAGGTCTGGGTCGCGTCTCCAGTTGCGTTGGTCTTAGCGCTGGCTACCAGCGTCCCGTTTGCGTAGAAGTTCACGAGGGCTCCGCTCACGGGCGTTCCGTTGGCGTACGCGGCGTGAGCGATCAAGGTCACCGAACTGCCGACGGTCGTCGAGTTGGGAGATGCTGAAAGAGTCAGCGTTAGCTGAGGCGGCGTCACCGTTAGAGTTTCGCTTGGGAGCCGCATCGACGGCGAAACAATAGAATTGGGAAGTCCCACCGTGATCACGTACCTGCCTTCCGATGACGGCGTGTAACGAGCGGATACCAGTCCAGTTGCGTTGGTCTTAGCGCTGGCTACCAGCGTCCCGTTTGCGTAGAAGTTCACGAGGGCTCCGCTCACGGGCGTTCCGTTGGCGCTAACAAGAGCGCAGGTGATGGTTAGCGCTTCTCCTTCGGGTACCTTCGTTTGGGTGAGCGAAAGAGTTGAATAGGCGATAACGGGGCTGTAGTAGAAGATCATAGGAGAGCTCTGGTGATCAAGAACGACTTTGCTTTGGTTGACCAGGTAAAGTCCATAGGGCAAGGAAACGTTGGTTCCTTGCTCGCTGGCTGTTGCCTCTTTTACAAGCGAGCGACTCCTTGAGTAAATGAAAACGGGGACAGCGCTCTTGGAGAAGAACGACAGCGTGCCAAGGGAGCCCGACGCTGGCGTGGCGTTTATCCTATCCTCGGTTATGGTGATCACGACATCAGAACTGAGAGGCAGCGAGAAGCTAGCGGTTCCGCTTTCTCCCACGGTTATTTTGGACGCGTTTCTAGCGCTTCCGGTTGTTGGATTCCAGATTTCAAGCCAGTAAGATCCTGGTTGCATTTTTATTGTTAGCTTTGCAGAGATTACCTTCCCCAGCTCGTAGTAGTTTGACCAATCGCTTGCCAGCGAGGAGTTAACTAGGAATATGAGGCTGGCCGTCCCGTTTCCTATTGCCTGTGCGCTTCCGCAGCTTGACGAGACTTCCACAGGGCGGAATCCCGAAAAGTTGAGCTTGGAAACGACGTTGCGCACCGCTTGAAACTGGAAGTAAAGGTCGTTCGGATCCACGAAGCTGTCCCACCACCAGGTCATGGCAGTTCCGGCGGAGCCGCTCGCGATGGCCGACCACAGCCCCAGCCGAAGTGATATTCCTACCGGATCTTCAACAGCGCTTATGTAGCTCGCTCCAAACTCGGCGACCAAGATGGGCTTGTGAAGCGACATGTACTGCCCAACCCAATAGCTTATGTTGCTCGGTATCGCGTAGGGACCAGATCCGTAGAGGTGAAGTTGAGCGTAAGATATGCCGGGTATGCTGAAGAGCGAAAAGCCTTCCTGTGGGTTGCTTACGCTTATGGTTATCATGTGATGGTACGGGTCGTTCTTCTCTATGTAGATTACCATAGTTCTTGTCCAAGTGACCACAGCTGTAGAGTTGTAGCCAGGGGTTCCGTCCGCCTCGTTGAAGAGCTCCCACGAGAAGAGGTTTGGAAACGCGGAGTACCTCCCTATGAGGCTTCTGATCCAGAACTCCTCGAGCTTTATAATCCTTGGCGAGGAGAAGAAGGCGGCAGGGGTAACGTTAAACCACTCAGGTCCCTCGTAGAAGCTCTGATCCGAATAGGGGCTGAAAAGGCAAAGCTGGACGTAAACGCGGTTGTTGAGCGCGAAGTCCATCATGGCGCTGTAGTTTCCCGAGAACCAGGTGGCGGCGTAAGGGCTCCAGAGCCTAACCCAATTTCCACCGCTTTGAGCAATTCTCTGCACGTAGTATTCCCATCCGCCCTCGCCCGTTCCTGCTGACGAGGCCCATGCCACGTCCTCTCCAACAAGGACGAGGGGTGTGCCGCCCGCGTAGAAGTACCTTGTCCCCGCCGTGGCCTCCGGCAGGGGCTTTGGTCCGGAGTTCACGTAGATCTCTCCCTCGGCTATCACGAAGGTGCCGGAGGAGTTCGTCAACGCCACCCTATAGCTGTAAGTGGAAAGCGCGGTTGGCGTAAACCTCACTCCCCAAATTCCCCTAGCATAGGGATAGCATGGCAACGAAAAAACGCTTCCCTGAGTTGAGAATGAGGCGGTCACGTTCACCTGAGTGACGTTAAGTGGGTTCTCATAGCTCGTGGGTGCCCTGAACTTGAGCAGCACTGGATATCCGAGCGTGGCCTGCACGCCCGTTAACTGAGCTGAGGCGCTGACCATGGGGATAAGGGTCAGCAAAAAAATCGTTATGAGTGCGTACTTCATGAAAGAACATTTACAAGAATTTTTAAGCGTAGCTAGCTTTTGCTGAAAGTTACTTTTTTCTTTCTTTTAACCTCTTTAGCAAATCTGCTGAGCGCGGTCTCGAGCATAACGACATCCATGCCTAGCTTTTTCGCAGCGGCGTCGCAGTCCTCGATGCCATAAGCGTCCATTCCCGCCCTTAGCAGCGGCGTGGGCTTCTCTTTTACGTCTTTCCACGCCATCCTCATGTCCCTGAGAAATATGGAAACGGTAACGTCGCCTATGCCCTTTGCCAGTCCCTTTATCCTCTTCTCTAAGTCGTTTTCGTTCGCAGAAAGCTCCCGAAGCGAGCTCAGGGTTCCGTACTTTTTCTTGAGGTTCTTGACGGCCTCAAGTATTTTTGTCGCCGTAGAGAAGTCATACCGGACGTATCCGCCGCGATCAAGCGCCTCAACGAGGTTTGTCCAGCCCGCGCTGAGTAGCGATTCAGGATCCACAAGCCCTTCTGACTCCAGCACCTTGTAGGCGCTTATGGCGCTTTCTTCCCTTATGGGTTTAGCGAAGAGCAGGGCAGCGAGGAACCACTTGAAGATTTCTCTTTCATTTCCGCTCTTGAGGTCAATGCCAAGCAGCTCGGAATAGGGCTTGCCCAGCCTTCTCACGAGGGTGCCCAAATCCTCCATGAGCAAACTCGCCGCTGAGCTAAACGGCTTGCGCCTCACATGGCTGATCTTTGGAACTTTGAATTCAAAAAGTTAATAAGGAGAGTTTTTCTTAACCGTGAAATATTTTGGAGTACAAGTGGACAGCATTAAGCGTGACCACGGTTGGTGCCATACTCGGTAGCATGCAGGGCTCGGCGTTGATGATAGCGCTCCCCAGCATGATGAGAGATCTGGACTTGAACTTCTTCTTTGCCATGTGGATAATCCTCATTTACATGTTGCTCACAGTGGCTCTGGTGCCCATGTTGGGGAGATTCGCGGATATCGTGGGGAGAAAGAAGCTCTACAACGTGGGCTTTGCGATATTCGGCCTTGGGTCCTTGCTCAGCGGCATGACCGTGGGAAAAGGTGCGATTGCGGGGGTCGAGCTGATAGCCTTTAGGGGAATCCAGGCCGTTGGCGGCTCCTTCCTGATGGTAAATAGCGTGGCCATAGTCACCGACGCTTTCAAGAAAGGAGAAGTAGGCCTTGGGCTTGGCATCAACCAGGTGGCGGGCATAACAGGTTTCACGACGGGACCTGTAGTCGGGGGCATGCTGACGGCCATATCGTGGAGGTGGGTCTTCCTTTTCAACATACCAATAGCGATGTTCGCCGTTCCGTGGGCGTACTTCAGGTTAAGGGAAGTCGTGGAGCCGCTTAGGAACGAGTCCTTTGACTTCCTAGGTAACGTGGTGCTCCTAACGGGGCTCACGCTCATGCTACTTGGCCTGACTTTCATAGCTTTTCCTGGCTTTCCCGAGGTCTACACGGTACTTCTTCTTGTTGGTTCGTTGCCGTTTTTCGCGTCCTTCATTTACGTTGAGAGGAGGGTGAAGTATCCGCTGATAGACTTCTCGCTCTTCAGGAATAGGCTTTTCGCGCTGGGCAATATATCTAACCTTCTCAACGGCATAGCGACTGGAGCCGTGATGTTTCTTCTCATATTCTTCCTTCAAGGCCCCTACGGCCAGACGCCGCTGTCCGCAGGCATAATGATGATACCTTTCGGCTTGGCGTTTTTGGCTGTTGGGCCAGTAAGCGGTAGGCTTTCGGATAAGTGGGGCTCAAGGGTGCTCAGCACGGCGGGATTAGGAGTGACCGCGGTCGGGCTTCTATTCCTGGCCACCATAACCAAGCAGACACCCTATCCTTACCTAGCAGCTTACATGGCGCTGATGGGCGCCGGAGGAGGGCTGTTTGAGTCTCCCAACACCAACGCCGTTATGACTTCTGTGGATCCTCATAAGAGGGGGATCGCTTCTGGGGTTAGGACGATGCTCAGGAACACCGGTAGCATGCTGAGCCTTGCTGTATCGTTCCCGTTCCTCATAAGCCGCGTGTCGGTTAACGATCTGATGCAGATAATGATATACGGGGGAGGGGTTCAGGACAAGGCCTTCAACCTCGCCTCTTTTGAGTATGGGCTCCACCTAGCCTTCTACTTCTCATTGGTCATCAGCGTTGTCGCCATGGTGCTGTCGTCCCTTAGGCCTTCTCACTCTCCAATGGCCGAGTCGCGTGCGGAACAGCAAAACTCCCGTCAAGCCGGGAAGAGATGAAAGGACGGTTCCCGTCTGTCTGCTTTACGCGGCGAGCACTTAAAGAAATGGCTTGCATATGGGATTTTGACGCCTTTAACGCGTCGATTTTATGAAGGTTCTTGCTCGCTGTGAGGCCTTGCGAGCTGTTGCGTGCACTTGGTCTCGATCTAAGTGGGGTAAGGAATTTTCATTAATCGAAGGATAATTTTCATATGATTGCTTTTTTAAGTTAGGTATTTCGTATCAATATCTATTATTCTTGATGATCTTTGATGCTTATTCGAGTTATGCTGATTATGTGATAGGTTACTGAGTCTAAACTTCCGCTAGGCTTAAATTTCTATTCAGGAATGTATTTGCCCAAATGTGGCAAAAAATAAAAACGTTCGGCAAAGTGTTTTTACTGATCGTAATTGCCATGGGAAGCGCCTTGGGCTTTAGCGCGCCACTTGCTTCGGCTACAAGCGCTGCGCCGCCCTCCATAATAACAACGAATAACGCTAGCTTGATCTACACACCATCCATGCCGGTGTGGAACCCGTACGCCGCTAACAACATGGTATCTTCGGGAAGCACCACAACGGATAACTTGCCTCTGATGTACTTTAACCCCTACGCGGGAACTTTCCTACCTGCAGCCGTGTCGGCTGTCTCCGAGTTTCCCTCAAACAACAGTTTCATCCTCTACCTCAGGAAGGGATTGTACTGGTACAACGGAAGCGCCACCATACCCTTCACCGCGTGGGACATATACACGCAGTTCTACATAGGAGTGAAGGCTTTTGGCTGGTACGCTCCTTATATGAACTACAGCCTCATAAAAGTGCTCAATAACTACACCATAGAGTTCACGCTGAACAGCTGGGCGCCCAGTGTTCCAACATCCATGCTGGATACCGTGTTGGCCACACCGTATCCCATTTGGAAGGGCATGCTCGCTAACGTGACTGCCTACCCGAACGCCACTGTGGCAGCGGAGCACGACTCGGACATAGAGCACTTCGTTCCATCCGGATGGTTCCTTGGTCCGTACTACGTTTCCAAGATATCACCGCCTTATGTCGTGTGGCAGCTGGAGCCGCAGAGCTTGCTTAGCACTTGGGATCAGGTATTCCCATACCACACTTGGCAGGACTATTCCCCAACGGTAGTGATATGGTATACGGGAGGCAACGGCCAAACCATGAACGCCATGCTGGCAGGGCAGGTGACGTGGACGCAGGTCGGGCTCTCCCCTGCTCAATATAAGGTCCTCGAGGGAGTTGGATGGGTAGTTAATATCCTTCCAAGCTGGGGATCATGGGGAATCCTTACCAATCCGGATGTCTACCCAGTTAACGTATCGCAGGTTAGGCTTGCCATAGCTTACATATTGAACCAGACCGAGGCTGTGGATGCGTGGAACGCGTACGGCATCAATTGCTTTGTGCCCACGTATTACGCGACGGGCTGGACCCAGTACGCCAACCTTCCCAATTGGGTGAGGAACGCCATACGCAAGATCGGGGTTAACTGGACTGAGGCGACAGAACTGCTTGAGAGCGTTGGCTTCTACAAGCAGAACGGCCAGTGGTACATGCCAAACGGCAAGCCCTTCACGCTTACCATACAGCTGCCCTCCGGGTGGACCGATGTCGATACCGTAGTGCAGAACGAGGCAAGCCAGCTGACGGAGTTCGGCATACCCACGCAGACCTTCGCTGACGATCCCAGCACGCTTTACGGAAGCATGGTGCCCAGCGGCGACTTTGAGCTGGTGTCTTGGTATGGTGTGCCCTTGAGTTCATCGAGCTACGCCACAAGCTGGAGCATAGGATGGTGGTGGTGGACTATGGGATACTACAGCTGGGACACAACCGGCTGGCAGATGAATGGCAACTACCCGATAGTCTTCCCGAACGGCACGAAGGGGATCTTCAATTGGAACACGTGGTGGACGGACTTCGAGTCAGAGGTCCCCATGAGCGCCGCTTACAACCAGACCATGCTCTGGGCCATCGCTTTCCAGAACTCGGAGATGCCGGTCATCCCCGTTATTGGCGGAGTTCAAAAGGCGGAGTTCAACGCTCACGTGTTCAACATGAGCTGGGTCTGGCAGCTTCCGATAACCGTAGAGTACGCCATATACTACCCAGGGGTCGCTCCTGGTCTCATAAACGTTGACAACGGCCTCTACTACGACATACTTTGGGGTATAACGCCGCCGGGAGTTCAGTCGCCATTCGCGGAAGCTCTAGCCACTCACTCGCTAGATCCGTCATACGCTGCCTTCCTGGGGTTGCCGACCTCCTACTCAGAGAACTACGCTCAAAGCGCGCTCAAGGGTAGCTCGCTGACTGTTTCTGCAACCCCAAGTTCGGTCGTTGCCGGGACTGCAACAACTTTCACGGCTACAGTTAAGTTCGCCAACGGGACCCCTGTAGCAGATCAGTCCGTTAGCTTCCAGATCGGTGGCGCAACTGTCGGTTCCACGCTCACGAACTCCCAGGGGATTGCATCGTTCTCGTACACGCCAACGACCGCTGGGACCTATACGGTGCTTGCCTTCCTGACGTACACGCCTGCGGTAAGCAGCTCGACGAGCTTCACGGTAACCGCCAGTTCCACGCCAACGAAGACCACGACTGTGGTATGGCCGTCTTTATCGCTTCAGTCAAGCAAGAGTAGCATAATGCTGGGCTCAGGCATCTCGCTGACGGCCACCGCGACGTTCTCTAATGGAACGCCTGCCTCTGGATATGGAGTGGCATTCTTCGTAAATGGGACCCAGGTAGGAGAGGCCACAACCTCGACATCAGGGCAGGCAACCGTACTGTACACGCCCCAGTCGGCTGGAATAGCAAGCGCCATCGCGGCACTGGTCGCGAACACCAACGTTAGATCGAGCACCGTTAGCATCAACGTCACGGTCAACCCGAACTTGGTCACCAAGCCAACTACAACGCCGACTACGTCGAGCAGCAGCACAACGCTCTACGCTATAGTGGCGGCTGTGGTCGTCATAATAGTGGTAGTGGCGGTCGTGCTGGCGCTTAGCAGGAGAGGCGGCAAGAAAGGGCCGCAGGCGCAGCCATCACAATCCCAACAAAAATAAAAATTTCATTTTTCTCTCTTTTTAGAGTCGTGATAAATTTTGCCTCTTTGCTTTCCATTCTTTACTAATTTTCACACCTAGTTGTCAGGCCCCACACGTAAAAGGGTGCCGATTCGTCAGGCTTTAATGTCCCACGATGAAATAGGTCATGAGCAAGCTCGGCTCTTCGTTATACCTGCTGTTCTACATGCCGTATCTCGTGGTGAAGCGCATATGGATGCAGCTCGTGGCTTTAGCGGTTATGTTTGCATTTGGTACCGTTGTCTTTATGTACTTCCAGCATCTGGATTTTTTGACCGCTCTCCTTGGATCGGTTTCAACTATAACCACCATAGGTCTCTACGCGCCGAACCTTGTCACAATACCTGCGTTGGAGAAGGTTTTGCTCATAATCATATTCATAGTAAGCGTGGGTCTGGCGGCTTCGATTGTGCAGAGCACCGTTTCCGCGGCGGTTAGAAAGGAGCTCATAGCCGAAGAGGCGAGCAAGCTGAAGGCCAACGCTATGAAAGGACATGTGATTGTGGCGGGATACAAGTTCTTGGGAAAGTACGTGGTCGACTACCTCAGGGAGTTAAGTCTTGATTTCGTCGTGCTGGTGCGCGATCAGGCACAGCTTGATACGCTTAGAAAGGACAACATACCAGCCCTTGGCGCTCCCATAACGCACACATATGAAGCGCTCAGGGAGGCGGGCATAGGAAGGGCATCAACGATAATTACCACATTTGATGATGACGGCGACAACCTCCTGATGATATTAAACGCGAAGAAGCTGAACCCAAACATAAGGGTCGTTTGCATAGTCAACGACAAGGAGCTCGTGGAGGGCGCGAAGACGGCTGGCGCGGATGTGGTGGTTGTCCCAAGCGAGCTCATAGGGAACGTTCTGGCGCTATCGGCCATATCAGATGAAGTGGAAGGAGTTTTTCTCAACAACTCCCTTGGATTTAGGCACATAGCTTCCTTTAAAGTGGAAAGGGACGACGTGGACTACAAGGAGTTAAAGGGGATCTGCCCAATACTGTTCGTCAAGAGGGGAGACGAGATAATATACGACCTCGAAGGTAAAGTTCTGAGAAAGGGGGACGTAGTATACGTGCTAACTGATCATAACAGTCTTGAGGCATTTCGCGAAAGGATAGGTTCAATAAACGCTAAGTCTGTCGATTACAAAGCTTAAATCTCCTTGCAGCTTTATTTTATGATAATTAGCGGAGAGGTTCACTATCCTAGGGTGCCCAGAGAGCTCTGGGTCGATCGCCTCAAAAAGCTGAAGAGGGCTGGATTCAACTCCGTAACGCTCTACTTCTTCTGGAACTTCCACGAGCTATACCCGGGGGTTTACGACTTCTCGGGGCAGCGGGACGTGAGCTCTCTTATGGAAGAGATAGGGAAGCTTGGCCTCAGCGCCATAGCGAGAGTAGGCCCTTATGACTGTGCCGAGTGGGATAACGGTGGCCATCCAGCCTGGATAAGCTCGAGCGGCGCAAAGCTGCGCTCCCTCGACCCGGCTTACATGGGCCCCGCCGAGAGGTGGCTAAGGGTAATTCTGTCAGCTCTTTCCAAGTACGACGCCAAAAACGGCGGAAACCTGGTAGGCGTCCAGCTCGAGAACGAGTACTTCTGGGGCAACATCCCCTATCACGAGGCCCTGGCAAAGATAGCCAGGGAATGCGGGATAAAGGTCGACCTGTACACAAACGCCAACAGGTTCGCCAGGAACACGAACTTCATAGACGCCCTAGACATGTATCCCGATCCCTGGAAGCTGGACTCTGTGGTAAGTCAGCTCAAGGACATCGCCGTAACCCAGCCCTCCTTTGCCCCCAAGATCATGGAGTACGAGGGAGGGTGGTTCTCAAAGATAACTAAGCCCTTGCCCACCGAAAGGGGAAGCATACCGGCCAAGTGGACAAGGATGCTCTTCGCCGCGGCTCTGGCTTACGGTTCCGACCTGGTAAGCTTCTACATGTTCCACGGCGGCACTAACTTCGCAAGGTGGACGGGGCGTTGGATGACAACTACCTATGATTACGACGCCATGGTGAGGGAGTGGGGAGAGCTGAGCGATAGGTATTACGAGGTCAAGACTGTGGCCAAGCTCGCGCCTCTTCTTGAAGGAGGCGAGATGGTCTCGGAGGAGAAGCTCGATAATGGCAGGCTTAGAATAAGAAGGAAGGCTGGAGAGGCCCTTTTCACCTTCATGGTCAACAACTCAGATCAGGAGTGGGTAGACGGAGACGTGAGGGTTCCAGCGAGGGACGTCAGGGTAACCGCCCAGCACTTGCCCTTTGGTGGGATGCGCGTGAGCTCAAACTTGGATCTTCTTGGGATTTATGGAGACACCCTCATCTTCTTCGGCGACGATGGAGAGAGCTTCAGGATTGACCTTGAGGGAGGCAAGGTAACTTCGAGGTATGGCGTCGACCAAGAAGGCGCTTCCATAACCGGCAAGGTAAGCGGCATAAGCGGGTGCCTCGCCGAGGCGCAGGACCGCAGAAGGGTGCTGATATTGAGCAGAAAGCTCGCGCAACGCACGTGGGACTTCGGCTATCCCTTGATAAGCGATGCCTACTACGTGGAGGACGCAGACGATCGCGAGATCACCGCTCAGCTCACCGGCCCCTCAACGTTCTACCTGCCCTTCCCGCTGAAGGATGGGATACCTGAGCTGGCCCTTGGCAAGATAAGCGTCGGCGCTTCTCCTTCATCGCAAAATGTTTCAGTGGTGGGCGCTAAGGAGGCCGCTTTGGCAACCGAGCCCAAGGGCCACTTCGACCTCCCTCCAAGCGAGGAAGACCTAGGGCTCTGGCGCGGCTCCGTCCTTTCTTACACCACCTCGCTTCCAAAGCAGGCAGAGTACTGCGCGATCGTGAACGACTTAGCGATCTCCTACGGCGCGAAAGTCAGCTCCGGCTACTGCCTCCTGGAGGGGAGGGCGGGACCTGGCCCACTAACCCTCTTCGTCGACTTCACAGGTCGTCCAAACCATCCCGAGTGGAGCTTCATTCCCTACAAGAGCGGCCTGATCTCTCCGGTGCTGTTTGGGAAAAAGGAAACCAAGAAGCTGATCAATTGGAAGTACTCTTACGTGGATCTTGGCTACAGGTATCAGCCAGGTCTCGCCACATTCAACGACTACTCGAAGCTGCTGAACGAGGACCTGGAGAATCAGCTGAGCTCCGCAAAGGACTGGTCGGATTCCCCGATAGAGGCAAGGTCACCGCTTGTTATAGTTTACTCTAAGGCGGAGTTCGAGTCAGACGGGGGCCCTGTAACGCTGAGGATAACCGGCCAGAGGGCGCCCATGGCCGTCATATTAAACGGCGAGCGCATCTATCTTGGGAGCGGCAATGACGAATTCGACACGCACGCCTACGGGCATGCGCGGGCAGGCCTTAACACGCTGATCATCGCCTCTCCCGTGTATTCGGCCTCGGGACAAGTTCGCCCTGCTTTTAGCGACGTCGAGGTGACCCAGTGGGAGGGAGAGGCTCATGGCTATGATGTCGGTTTGCTTAAAGAAGGAGAGCAGCGCGACGTTGCTCCTGGTCTCTCCTTCTCTCTTTCATCTCCATCAGCCATAACCATCGCCTTTGACCTGTCCCAGGATCTCAAGGGCGATATCGTCTCTCCCCTTTACGTGCAGATCGACGGCCCCCTCGTTGCTGAGGTTCACCTCAACGGCCAAATGGTTGGTCACTACTACGACATAGGCTCGCAGAAGAGGTTCTACCTTCCGGAGCCGTACCTAAAGCAGGCAGGCAACGAGCTCAAGCTAATAGCGCTTCCAACCTGCGAGAACGCGCAGGTCAAAATCGCATTTGGCTCCTACTTCTCAGCTAAAAAAGTCAAGTTGAAGCTTAGCGAGTGAGCGTCCTTTTTATGTACGCTGCTATGGGGGCGTCCACAAGCCCCATGACGATGCCGGCAACGGCGGCCAGCGAAGCCGTGAAAATTACGTAGTGGGTCGAGTATATCATCCCCTCAACAAACGTGGCGAAGAATCCCCTGTAGAAGAGCGGATCCTCCACTGCTATAACTATCCCAACTATGGCGCCATCCAGGAACATGAGTCCTGGCAACGTCCTCGTCGCAAGCCCCTGAGAGGCCTGTTTGGGCTTTGAGATCAAGTTCGTTCCGAAGGTCTTTCCCCTGAGGAGCAGGTAAAGGTCGATGAGCACTGCCTTCCCCAGAACCTGCTGCACTAGCCAGAAAGGCTCGCCGCCAAATCCGTAGTGAAAGACGTCAGATAAAACGTCATATATGGCAACGGTGAAGGTCACGGATCCAGGTTTTCCTATCAGCGCCGCTACAAGCATTATGATAAGCACCTCCCCGATGTCGGGATAGTAGAACCAACTCGTGATGGAGCTCACCTGTGGTATCAGCGGGTTCACGAAAAAGTTCCATATTATCAGAAGGGCTGCAAGCAGCCCCATGTAAACGAAGTCGATGGTGGAGAAGGACGAAGTTATGCCTTTCCGACCTGCATATGAGAGCACCCCCGCCGCCACGGCCGCATAGGCTATCATAGCCCAATAAGGTATCACGGTGTTTAGATCGAAGTGCACGCCATTCCATATCATTTTCCGAACTTACGTTCGACATATGAATAAAAGTTTTGGCCTTCTTCTGCACAGCGATTTCGTCGTTGGACCCGGCTCGCCGTCAATCGATGCACGTCGCTTAAAAGCCACCGGCTTGTAACGTTGTCATGAAAGAGGAAGATAAGGCTCAGGACTTCTCTTTGCCAAATCAAGACCTAAAGACCGTATCGCTGTCGCAGTTCTCTGGAAAAACGGTGGTTTTGGCTTTCTTTCCGGGGGCTTTTACGTCGGTCTGCACGAAGGAGATGTGCACGTTCCGCGATTCCATGGCTAAGTTCAACCGGTTAAACGCCGTGGTTCTCGGCATAAGCGTTGACCCTCCCTTTTCGCTGGCCGCCTTCAAGAAGTACAACGGGCTTAACTTTGACCTGCTCAGCGACTTCGACAAGAAGGTAAGTTCAAGTTACGGCGGTCTGCATCACGACTTTGCCGGCGTAAAGGGGCTTGTTGCAGCGAAGCGCTCGGTCTTCGTTGTTGCGCCGGATGGCACCATAGCTTACAGTTGGATAAGCGAGGATCCGGGCAGGGAGCCTGATTACGCTCAACTGGAGTCGATCATATCAAGCATTCAAAAAGCGTCTTGAGCGCGCGGCTGAGCTTTACTTTTTATGTTAAGCTGGTCTTTGACGGCCTTTGAGCGCATTGAAAAATGCGGCGACTGGTTCAGCTTATGACGATGGCGTTTGCCGAGTGAGGCCTCAGCGTTGTCCTTACCGTTTGTCCCTCAAAACTCGTGCCCTTTTCCTCCTCTACCTTAACCTTGTTGGGTTCGTCGAAGCTGTTCCTGTCGTTTTCAGATCCTCCCGAGATGGCGTAATGGGCTACGGCGCTTACCTCTCTGTTGACGTGGATAGCCAGCTCGAACGGCTCGTCCTTGCTCTTGTTGACGGCATGCACGTAAAGCGCAGAGCCAGATGCTGTGGCAGAGGCATCCACGTAGCCAACCCACCCGTTCAGCTCCTTTGAGTAGAAGCGCGGCGAGACCACGTCGGTGGCAAGGGCGGTGTAGCCGGAGTTCTCCGCGAAAGTCTTGAACACCAAGTACTGCGGGTTAACGTACATGCGGCCATCATCTGCGGCAACGATTAGGGGAAGCACGTTAACCGTTTGCGCGAAGGTAGCGATGGGCACGAGCTTAGAAAGCCTCTCAAGCACTATGAGCGTGTCGCCCGTGAACACCCCGTCCGCAACCGAGGTCCCCTGGTCGTGCAGAGGGGGCTTTGCCTCCGGATACCACACGTTCCACTCGTCAAAAGAAATGCCTATCTCCCTCTTTATCCCGTACTTTGCTTTGGCGAACTGAATGGCCGCTGACTTGGCGCGCAGCATTTCCTCTATTCCCTGCGGCGCCGCCATGAGCTCCTCGTAGCTGCTTGGGTTTATGTAGCGATGGACAGACAAGTAGTCGATGTAGTTTCCCGCGGTCTTAACGACCTCCTGATCCCATTCCAAATCACCCGTCCCGCGCCACCAAGCATCCCCGCCCACGGCCACTATCTTTATGTCGCGGTCAACCATCCTCATCTCGCTCGCGAACTCAACGGTCCTTTTCGCGCACTCCTCAGCGCTCAGGCAGTGTCCTATCTGCCAGCTTCCCCAGAGCTCGTTTCCGACGCTCCAGTACTTAACGCGATAGGGTTCAGGGTGCCCGTTCTTCCTGCGCATTTCAGCGTACTTAGTGTTCTTGCTTGAGTTGCAGTACTCAACCCAGTTTGCTGCCTCCTCCGGGCTTCCGTTTCCAGCGTTTACAGTTATGAAAGGTTCTGCTCCCACCATGCGAGCCCACTCCATGAATTCGTCGGTTCCGAACTCGTTTGGCTCCTCTGCTCCCCACGCCATGTCGAACTTTCTGGGCCTTTCCCCTCCTATCCCGTCAAGCCAGTGGTAGCCTGAGGCAAAGTTGCCTCCCGGCCACCTCACTATGGTGGGGCGAAGGGCCTTTACCGCTTCAAGGACATCCTTCCTGTAGCCGTTCACGTTTGGTATCTTGCTGCCCTTCCCAACCCACACTCCCCCGTAAATGCACCTGCCCAGGTGCTCTATGAACTGACCGTATATCTCCCTGCTAAGGGGGGTTTTGACGCCAACGTCCACGAAAACTTCCGCTTTATTGGTCAACTTAACTCTGGCGTCGCTTGCTTTATTAGGATTTGCTAAAAAAGCTACTTATGGCCCGTTTATATCGTTAACACCTCTTCTGGAGTCAGCACAAAGTCTCCAGCCCCTGCGTCCTCAACCGCGTGCTCTGGCGTTGAGGCCTTGGGTATGGCCACGACCTGCGGCTTTGTTATCAGCCACGCGAGAGCCGCCTGGACCC
>JABEBW010004043.1_pt1 | contig 41229 bp, 40 predicted proteins | sample 7245961 | NCBI WGS metagenome assembly JABEBW01 (sample SAMN14506364, study PRJNA622280) | hot springs metagenome | biome: hot spring [ENVO:00000051]|acidic hot spring [ENVO:00002120]; feature: spring [ENVO:00000027]|sediment [ENVO:00002007]; material: sediment environment [ENVO:01001048]...
ATATCAATATTTCAACAGGAACCTTTCTCTGGAATATGTTTTCAACAATTTTACTTTCGTCCGCTATTATTATCCTTTTTCTGGAATTGTACGCAAGTATCTTTTCCCTTGTAAGTGCACCTCCCCCTCCCTTTATAAGGTTCAAATTTTTATCTATGGCATCCGCACCATCTATGTAAACATCAACCTTCTTTTCAAGATCCAGGATCTCAAAACCATAGTTTTTAAGTAAAGTTTCAGTTTTGTATGAGCTTGGAACTGTAAGAATGTTTTTGAAATTTCCCTTTACCTTTGAAAGTTCAATTATAAATTGCTCAACAGTTGATCCTGTGCCCACACCGATTATCATATCATTCTCAATGTATTTTATTGCTTCCCTTCCAGCCATTCTTTTCAATTCAACAGGATTCATGGATAAAGATAATGAATAAACCTATAAATAAATATCAGAAAATGTTAAAATACCAGTATGTTATCACATATCATGGAGGTAAAAGGATGGAAAAATATTCCATTCTATCGGATGCGATCGAGGAAATAAAACTTGTTGAAAGGCATTTGAAGATTTTGAACCTGCTTGAAAAGGAAGGTCCAATAGGCATTATGAAAATATCACAGATATTGAACATGCCACCGCACAGGGTAAGGTATTCCTTAAGGATACTTGAACTTGAGGGAATGATAGGAGCAACACCAGATGGAGCAAAAATTATAGGTAACATTGAGGAGTTTAAAAAAACGCTTGGGGAAGCATTGAAAGATCTTGAAAATGAACTGGATAATTTAAAGAAAGAATTAAATGGGACCTAAAAGTTTTGTATTCTCCCTTGCGGGTCCAAGGGAAAGTATCCTGACCTTTGCACCTGTAAATTTCTCTATGAACCTTATGTATTTCATCATATTCCTCGGTATATCCTTTTTAACATCCTTTTCTGTAAATTCCCAGCCATCGAATTCCCTGTAAATTGGTTCAAGTTTCTGTATATCCTCCACCCTGGATGGTATATTCTTTATTTTTTTATTTCCAATTCTGTAGGCATAGGCAACCTTGACTTTATCAAGTCCAGAAAGAATATCAATTTTGCTTATTGCTATATAGTTTACACCTGAAAGATTTACGGAATATTTTACAAGGTTCAGATCAAGCCATCCTATCCTTCTCGGTCTTCCAGTTGTTGTTCCATATTCGTTTCCCTTTTCAAGTATATATTTTGCAATATTATCTTTTATTTCTGTTGGGAAGGGTCCCTCTCCAACCTTTGTTGTGTATGCCTTCATTACACCCATGACCTTCCCAACATATTTTGGTGGAATACCCAGTCCGGTTATAACACCACCAACCGTTGTGTTTGAACTTGTAACATAGGGATACATTCCGAAATCAACATCAAGATGTGTGCCCTGGGCACCCTCAAAAAGAACACTTTTTCCATTCTCTATGCTTTTTCTCAGGAAAATCGATGTATCAACTATGTTTCTTTTCAATTTTTTTCCAATCCTCCAGTATTCATCCGTTATCTTTTTTACATCATACTTTTCATTCAAAAATTTTTCTTTGAACTTTAAGTTCATTTCTATCTTTTTTTCAAGAATATTTTTATCAAGGAGATCAGCAAACCTTATGCCAATCCTTGCATACTTATCCTGATATGCGGGTCCTATACCCTTTCCTGTTGTGCCAACCTTCCCGCTCGATTTTATTTCTTCCTCAATTCTATCCATTTCTTTGTGGAATGGTAAAACAACATGAGCTCTCTCCGAGATCAAAATTCTTTTCAGTGGTGAATATTCACCAACCATATCCATTTCCTTTAATAGTTCAACAGGATCAATGACCATTCCGTTCCCGAGAACACATATTTTTCTGTTTAGAATACCACTCGGAATCAGATGGAATTTATATGTTTTACCTGAAACAACAACTGTATGGCCTGCGTTTGCACCGCCCTGGTACCTTGCAACAATATCAAACCTTGATGATAAATAGTCTATAATTTTACCTTTACCCTCATCCCCAAACTGCAAACCAAGAACTGCCATTGTTTTAAACATTGAGACACCATTAAACCACTATCAAAATGTATTAAATAAACTTTGTGAATATGGTTAATTTAAACAAAAGTTTTAAATAGTACCTGTGCGATATACGTCTGACAAAATTCATACAAAATTTAAAAAACATATGACAGAAGGTGATGAGAATGGTGAGTGGATCGGCCCTAAGGTATATGGCGGATTTTGTTCAGGAGAAAAAAGGAGTGAGCGGCGTAGAGGTTTTCCATAAAAAGGTGAACGAAAGAAATCTCATAATACCAAATCTTGAATCAATAGATCCCGGTGAAGAATTCTCTCCCGGTTATTTTGAAAGGGTTCTATACGCATCATCTCAGGCCCTGGGAGACAGAAAACTTTTAACACAGCTTGGATATAGCTATGGTAAAAAGTTTTCCACACCAGCAATGAAGGTGTTTTCAATCTTTGAAAAGAATTCATCAATAGTTTCAGGCATAGTTGATAACCTGAGAAAATACCTTCCTGCCTTTCCTGTTGATTACACAGCGCTCAGTGAAAAAACGTTTGTGATAAAAATATCAAACATAAAAAATGAGGAATATTCAACCTTTGTATCGGGTTACATAGATGCTGTTCTTGAAAAGGTACAGAAGAAAATTTACAAAATAGAGGAGGACCAGAACGGAACAAAGAAAATTACTCTGAGGTTCCTGTGAAATCTTCAATGTTTATTATTTCGTAATCAACAAGTTTCTTCTCTACAGCATCCCTTACACTCCTTTCCGATTCGCTCAGCCTGCTCTTTCCAGTCTTAACTTCAATGAACACAATCTTTTCAACAAAACCCTTTTCCCTTAGCCCGGAAAAAACTATCAGATCAACGGGTGATCCAAGGAATCTAACGTCCCTTGGATCGTAAGGAAAGTTTGAAAAATATGGAAAAATCTGTTCAGTTACCTTTCCCTTAAGTACATTCTGTGATTTTTTAATCGCTTCTTCCCTTATTTTTTCGGTGTAACTATCCTGCCATTCCTTTAGCTTTAATTCATATTCCTTTCTTAAATTTTCATCAATTTCCTTTCTAATATTTTCTCTTTCATTCTCAAGCGTTTTTGATGCCCATTCCCTGAAAATGTTCAAGGCAATATTATTAACATTTTTTCTGTGAATATAATTCTGAACTATTAAAATTAAGACAAGTAAAATAATTATGCCTAACAGGAAAATTTCAATGCCATCCATGCTTGGTTAAATCTTTTTTATGAATAAAAACTATTCCATCAATCCCCGAATGTGTTTCTGAATGCTTTTTTGAAATTTTCATCATTTATGTTTTTCAATTTTTCAATATCCCCCTCATTGGCTATGAGGAAAATTTCATGGTAGATTTTGGGTGAATAATGGAACGTCATTATGCTTTTCCTTTCCTTACCATTTTCAACTATAAGGCTTATCTGTGGATTCGGGATGGAAACTGTGATCTCAAGAGATTTCTGTGATTTTCCATGGTATAATAACCTTATACTGTACTTTTTCCCTTTATCCAGTCTTCTTATATCAATTATCTTCCCATTCATTGGATCTATGCCAATTTCATCAAGTATTGAATGGAACCTGCAGGTTTTTCCATCCTTGCAGTAGGGACAGGCTTCCTTGAAAAATGTTTCCACACGTAATCTGGTCCCCGTATTACCATCCATTGAATTCAGTACATCAATTCCTACTTATAAACCTTTTCTAAATATTTAATTATTTTCCTTCTGTACGGGAAAAAATGTATATGTGTGTACTGTGCAAAGGCTCTTTTGTTCATTAACCCATCGTAACCGTTAACACCTTTACCCATTAAAACGCTCAATGAAAAGTTTTCACCATTCAACATTGATGAATAGTGGTATTCATGGCCCTTTAATGTTTCACCTTTTTTGAGAAAGAAATAATCCTTATTTGCCTTTAAATAGGTATAACCAAGCGTTAAACCTGAATTCTCTACTATTGATGAAGAAAAAATTCCAACCATTGGATATTTTTTATCCTTTGAAATTATTTCCTTGGAAAGATACATAAGTCCACCGCATTCACCATAAATTATTTTACCGTTGTTGAATGATTCAATCAATGAATCGATTGTTCTCCTGTTCATTGATAATTTCTCCTTATAAATTTCCGGATAACCTCCACCAATGTAAACCATGTTTGCATCCTCAACACTTTCATTCTTTAAAGGTGAAAAGTAAATTACCTGGGATATGTTTGAAAGTAATGAAAGGTTGTACTGATAATAAAAGTTAAATGATCTGTCCATGGCCACATATGTTTTAAAGTTATCAATTTTTCTAAAATTTTCTTTATAGTAGCAATTAAATTCGGGGAGATTATCAAGAAAGTCAAGATCAAGGTATCCGCCAACCTTTTCAATCTTTTTCCTAAGATCCCTGTTTTCAAAAAATGTGTATAAACCCAGGTGCCTTTCCTTAATTTTTATTTCCTCATCATGGGGAATTTCACCAATGATTTTTACATTATTTTCAAGAAATGGTTTTTCCACAATTTCTAGGTGCTTTTGTCCATAAAAATTGTTGAGTATGACACCAATTGTAAGATTATTCCTAAAACCCTTATAAATGTAATAGGATGATTCTGCCATCTTTGATACATCAATAACAAGAATGTGAGGAATTTTGAATTTTTTAAAATAATAGTATGTAGAATTTTCTCTTATTGTTCCTGAATCGTAGAGGCCCATAACACCCTCAAATATACCATAATCGAAATTCAAACTTGCATCACATAAAAGATTTCTGTAATTCTTTGATTCTAAATACCTGTCAATGTTTTCTGCATAGTTTGTTATGGATCTTGCCAGACCGGTATCTATGAAATCCGGGCCTATTTTGAAAACTGCAGAATTCTCAAGTAAATTTGCAAGGGCCAATGTAACTGTTGTTTTTCCGGATCCAGTGAAGGGTGATGCTATACCAAAAATTTTCATTAATGATAAATAGGATTGGGATATAAAATATTTCAAAGAGAAATATTTAAAAAAGGAATAACATTTAAAGTTCAATGAACGCCGAAATAGAGAAAAAATGGCAGAGAATCTGGAAGGAAAAAAGGGCGTTTGAACCAGAACCATCAGGTAAGAAATTTTTCATAACCGTTCCATATCCATACTCAAACGGCCCCCTGCATATTGGCCATGGAAGGGCATACACAATCGGGGATATCATTGCAAGGTACAAAAGGATGAAGGGTTACAATGTTCTTTTCCCCATGGCTTTTCATGTGACCGGAACACCGATACTTGCCATAGCAGACAGTATTAAAAAGGGCAATGTTGATACAATAAACCTTTACAGGGATTATTTATCCCTGTATGAGAATGATGAAAAGAGGATTGATGAAATTATAAAATCTTTTGAAAAGCCTGAAAACATTGCACTTTATTTTGCGGAAAAAATTCAGAAGGATTTTGAATCCCTTGGTTATTCCATTGATTGGAGGAAAAAGTTTCACACGGCTGAAAAATTCTATAATAAATTTGTTGAATGGCAGTACAAAAAGTTGAATGAAATGGGATACCTCAAGAAGGGTGATTATCCAATAACCTTCAGCATTGCCGATGGTAATCCAGTTGGTGAGGACGATATTAAGGATGGTGATGTTGATAAGGTTTCTGTTGTTGAATTCACAGCTGTTAAATTCAGGTTTGAGGATGGATTTATTATTACGGGTACGCTCAGACCAGAGACGATTTTTGGTGTAACGAATATATGGGTAAAAAAGGATGGAAAATATGCAAAGGTAAGGATTGGTGATACCTTTTATTATCTCAGCATGGAAGCATATGAAAAAATATCATACCAGGTTGAAAATGTTGAGTTCATTTCCCAATACGAGGGTTCCTATTTCCTTGGAAAATTTGTTGAGGAACCCATAAACAATAGAAAAATACCTATTTTACCTGCAAATTTTGTTGATACGGACAATGCAACGGGTTTTGTTAAATCCGTTCCAGCCCATGCACCATACGATTATATGGCATTGAAGGATCTTGGATTGGATATTAAACCTATTCCTGTCATAAAATTGGAAAAATTTGGTGAAATACCTGCAAAGGAAATGTGTGAAAAATATAACATAAAGGATCAGATGGATGAGAGATTAAAGGATCTTACTGAGGAACTTTACAGGGAAGAATTTTACCATGGAATAATGCTTCCGGTAAGCGGTGAATTCTCAGGCATGAAGGTTTCAGAGGCAAAGGAAAAAATTAAAGATTTTCTTTATAAAACAGAAAAGGCAATAAGGTTCTATGAAACATCGAGGAAGGCAGTTACAAGATCGGGGAATAAGGTCATAGTGGCTGTTGTTCATGGTCAGTGGTTCCTTGATTATTCAAACAATGAATGGAAAAATAAAACATTTGAATTGATTGATAAAATGAAATTTTATCCTGAGAATTACAGACAGATATTCAGGGAAATAGCTGAATGGTTGAAGGAAAGACCATGTGTCAGGAAAAGAGGACTTGGAACACCCTTTCCATTCGAAAAGGGGTGGATAATAGAATCACTTTCAGACAGCACAATTTACCCTGCATTTTACACAATAATTGATAAAATAAGGGAAATGAAAATTGATCCAGAGGAAATGGATGAATCATTTTTCGATTACATTTTCCTTGGAATAGGTGAAAAAGAAAAATACAGGGAATTGAGGGAAGCATTTTCATACTGGTACCCGAACGATATGAGAACATCATCAACAGCACATGTTAGCAACCATTTCATCTTCTATCTTTTCCACCATGCAGCACTCTTTCCTGAAAAATATTATCCAAGGGAGTTGATGATCATAGGAATGCTTATAAGTGAGGGTGCAAAGATGTCAAAATCCAAGGGCAATGTTGTTCCCCTTGCCAGAATTGCTGAAAAGTACACGGCTGATCTATTCAGATTATATATTATATCCGCCGCGGACTATGATACAATACTTGACTGGAGGGAGAGTGAAATTCAGAACCTTAGGAAAAAGTTTGAAAGGTTTGAGGAAATAATCAATGAATCCATCGGTATGGAAAAGATAAAAGATCTTAAAAAATCCGATCTCTATTTAATAAACATATTCAGAGAAAGGCTTTCAAAGGCATCCGAATTCATGGAAAAATACAGGTTCAGGGATGCTGTCATTGAAATATTCTTCAATTTTCTGAACGACATAAAATATTATGAAAACATTGAAGGTGAGGAGAGAAGGAAAGGAGTAATACCATACATAATGGAGGAATGGTTAAAGGCAATGGCACCTTTCACACCACACGCCTGTGAGGAATTCTGGCATAGAATGGGTAAGGATACATTAATTTCACTTGAAAAGTATCCTGAAAACATAAATTACGATGAAAATATAATAAGGGAATTCAGGTATGTTGATAATGTCATTGAGGACATTAAAAATATAATACAGGTTAAAAAAACAAAGCCTGAGGAAATATACATTTACACGGCTGATGATAGAACAAAATACCTTGCAAAGCTTGCAGTTGAAAACAAAAATCTTGCTTTCAGGGAGGCAAAAAATAAGGATGAATTAAATATAGTTAAGAAAATTGTTGAAAACAGAATTATGGAAATACAGGATCTTGATGAAAAAAGGATACTACAGGAATTCAAGGATCATATGGAAAGGGTTCTGGATGCAAAGATAAAAATAAACCCAGATGAGGATCCGGGTAAAAAAAGAATGCAGGCAATACCCGGCAGGCCTTCAATCTTTATACTTTAACCTTTTTCCAGTCATCAAGGAATTTTTTAATTCCCTCATCAGTTTTTGGATGCTGAACCATTTTTTCAAGAACGTTGAATGGCATGGTAACAATGTGTGCACCTATTAACGCTGCCTGATAAACATGTATGGGATGCCTCACGCTTGCCACAATTATTTCGGTTTTGAAATTATAGTTTGAAAATATTGTTTTAAGATCCGAAACAAGGTTCATGCCTTCTTCACCTATGTCATCAAGTCTCCCAACGAATGGTGATACGTATGTTGCACCTGCCTTGGCTGCGAGCAATCCCTGGTTTGCTGAAAATACAAGTGTTGCGTTTGTTTTAATACCCATTTCACTCAATCTTTTAATTGTTTTTAAACCTTCAACAGTTAACGGTACCTTTATTACAGCATTCTCCCCAAGCTTTGATAGTTCTATTGCCTCTCTTACCATATTTTCAGAATCCAGGGATGTTACCTCAAGACTCACGGGACCCGGAACTGTTTTCAATATTTCTTTAACAATATCAAGGAATGATCCCCTATATGCTTCTTTGGATATCAATGTGGGATTTGTTGTTACACCATCAACTATTCCCCATTCAATTCCCTTCCTTATTTCTTCAATGTTTGCTGTATCGAGAAATATTTTCATTCCCTATCACCTACAAGAGCAATGGCATTGGAAATAATAGAATTTTTGCTTACACCATATTTTTCAAGAAGTTCCCATCCAGGACCGGATTCTCCAAATGTATCATTTATTCCTATTCTTTTAAGTTTAGCGGGTGCCTTTTCAGAAATTACCTCCGCCACCCTTGATCCAAGACCGTTGTAAATTGTGTGTTCTTCAACAGTAATAAATTTATTTGTTATTTTTGAATATTTTACTATTGTATCGGAATCTATGGGTTTCAATGTTGGCATGTGAATAACAGCAGCATCAATACCCTTTTCCTTGAGTTCATTTGCCGCATCAAGGGCAATACTTAAAGTTATGCCTGTTGTTACTATGGCAATATCAGAACCATCCCTCAAAACTATTGCCCTGCCTATTTTGAAATCCTGATCCTGAAGAATTGTTGGAACGGTCTCCCTTGATAATCTTACATAAAATGGGCCATCACTGTATGCAATCGTTTCAATAACCCTTCTTGTTTCAGGTGCATCCGCGGGTGCTATGACCTTAAAGTTAGGTAGACCTGACATTATACCCAGATCTTCAAGCATCTGGTGCGTTGCACCATCCTCACCAACGGTTATACCACCATGCGTTGCAACAATTTTAACATTGAGGTTTGTATAAGCTATACTCTGCCTTATTATATCGTATGCCCTTCCAACTACAAAAACTGCAAATGAACTTGCAAAAACTGTCTTACCTGTTGTTGCTATACCTGCTGCTACACCAACCATGTTCTGTTCCTGAACACCCATGTTGAAAAATCTTTCAGGGAATTTTTTTCCGAACATGGCTGTCTGGGTGGATGTTGAAAGATCAGCATCGAGAACAACAATATTCTTATCCCTCTCTCCCAGTTTTATCAATGTTTCACCATATGCTACTCTCTGGCTCTCCTTCATTCTTTTCCCTCCAGAATATTTTTTCTCTGTTCCTCAAGTTCCTTTATCGCCTTTTCAAACTCCTCCTTGTTTGGTGCCTTTCCATGGTACTTAGATGTGTTCTCCATAAAGCTTACACCCTTTCCCTTTACAGTCCTTGCAACAATAATGGATGGTTTACCTTTTATTTCCCTTGCCTTTTCCAATGTTAATAAAATTTCCCTTATGTTGTGACCATCAACGGTAAATACCTCCCAGTTGAATGCCCTGAACTTTTCCTCCACATTCTCAAGGCTGAGTATTTCTTCCGTATAACCATCAAGCTGATATCTGTTTCTATCAAGAATAACCGTTAAATTATCAAGTTTATGATGAGGTGCGCTTAATGCTGCTTCCCATGATATACCCTCGTTTATTTCACCATCACCTATCAGTGCATATACCCTGTAATCCTTACCATAAATTTTTCCAGATAATGCCATGCCAATGGCCGCGCTGAAACCCTGCCCCAGGGATCCTGTTGTCATATCCACACCAGGTATATGTATAGTTGGATGACCCTGTAACCTTGAACCAATCTTTCTGAAGGTCATTAGTTCATCAACAGGGAAATAGCCTCTAAGGGCAAGGGCAGCATAATAGGCCGCACTTGCATGACCCTTGCTTAGAACGAACCTATCCCTGTCCTCCCATGCTGGATTTTTTGGATCTATTCTCAAAACATGGAAATACAGGGCTGAAAGTATATCCGCAGCGGATAGGGATCCGCCGGGATGACCTGACTGTGCATTGTAAATCATCTTTATTGCCCATATCCTTATTTCATTGGAAATGAGCTTTAATTCCCTAATTTTTTCTTCAGTAATCATCGAAATCCCTTTTTGAATAGTAGAATATGTCATGATGCCTCTTATACCCTTGTGATTCAAAAAGTTTTTGTGACGGAGTATTCCAATCCTCAATCAGGGCTGCAAAAAGGTATATGCCCCTGTTTCTGAAAATTTCCTCAGACCTTTTTATTAATTCTTTTGCAATTCCCTTTCTTCTGTAATCGGGATCAACTGCAAGTCTGTTTATCCATCCCTTCCTTCCATCATCAGTGAGGAGAACAACACCAACCAGTTTATCGTTATCAAATGCGCCCAGGAACATGTTTGGTTGTTTTGTCATCTGTTCAAGTATGGCCTTTTTACTGTCTCTTCCATTGGGTTTGAACTTTAATCCTGCCCTTTTCCAGAGATCAACAATTTTGTCATAGTCTTCAAAAGATAGGAATCTGTACAACATATGTTAAGGGAAATCAAATATAAACTTAAATTTAATGTTTTGTAAGGTGCGAAAAAATCTATAATGAAAGATCTGAATAGACAATAAAAATCTTTCCTTTATCTAAATCCTTTTTCGCTATTTTAATTTCAATAACATCAAAAATCTCTTATTCAATAATCATAAAAAAATAATAATTCCAAAAATTATAAATAGAACATATCACATATATTTTTTGATCAACTATGGGCGAGGCAAATAAAACAAATAAAATGGTTGTTGCCATTGTTTCAGGAATATTAACATTTATACCTTTCTTATTTCTCATAATGGTTCCAACGTACAACAAGACAGAACCTGAACTGGGTGGTCTTCCATTCTTTTACTGGTACCAATTGATCTGGCTAATAATTGCTGCAATCTTGTTTTACATAGCAGCACATCTATGGAATAAGTACGGGGGTGAATAGACTTGTTAGCTAACATAGGTATTGCAGTATTCTTAATTTTATTTGCAATTTTTATACTACTTGGATTCTATGGAAGGAGATGGAGAAAGGGTGATCTCACAAAAATAGATGAATGGGCTTTAGGGGGCAGAAGGTTTGGTGCCTTTGTGGTCTGGTTCCTTGTTGGTGCTGATCTATACACAGCATATACATTTATAGCTATACCCTCCTCTGTTTTTAGTATTGGTGCAATATTTTACTACGCTGTCCCTTACGTGGCTGTAACATTTGGAGTTGCAATGTGGGCAATGCCAAAATTATGGAAAAAAGCAAAGGAAAAAGGATTTGTCACAGCAGCAGACTTTATAAAAGATAATTTTAATAGTAGAACTCTCGCTATACTTGTTGCAATTGTGGGTATAACTGCTGAACTGCCTTACATAGCTTTACAGATTGTGGGTATGTTTTCAGTTTTGACCGTTATGCTTTATGGCATTGCTAACATTACTCTTATAGAGGATATATCCTTGATAATTACATTCATTATTCTGGCACTTTTCACATATTTTAGCGGTCTAAGAGGTGCCACGTTGAATGCTATCTTCAAGGATGTCATAATCCTAACAAGCGTGGCCATTGTTACAATTGTTGCTGTGACAAGTATAGGATTTTCAAAGGCATTAACCGGTTTGCCCTTAAAATACTATCATATCCTGCCGCTTCAGGTAAATGCATATTGGAGCCTGTTTCTGATGAGTGCCCTGGCACTCTATCTTTATCCGCATGCTGTTACAGGAACCCTCAGTGCAAAATCACCTAAAACTTTAAGAATAAGTCAATCCCTTCTTCCACTTTATGGTATAGGCCTAGCTTTACTGGCACTTTTTGGAATACTTGTTTATGGTGACTCCAATGCCATGAAGTTTCTTTTAAGTTTTCCAGCTTCTTCTCGTGGTACCTATGTGGTGCCCGCACTTATATTTTATACACTTCCAGCTCCTTTAACTGGAATGGCATTCTTTGGTATATTCGTGGGTGGACTTGTTCCCGCAGCTATAATGGCCATATCTCAATCAAATTTGTTGACAAGGAATATAATCATGGAGATTAGACCCAAAATCTCTTCCAAGAATGAGACATTAATAGCTAAGATTTCATCAGTAATCTTCATTTTTATAGCGCTCGGATTTGTATTTCTTTTCCCGCTGAGCTATTCAGTGCAATTACAATTGCTTGGGGGAATTATCATTCTTCAAACTTTACCTTCATTGTTCCTTGGACTGATTACAAACAAACTAAATAAATATGCACTTATTGTTGGATTGCTTGCAGGTCTTGCATCAGGCATATACTGGATGGAAGTAGCAAACAAATTCGGCATGTGGACAACAACGCTTCTACCAATCAATAATGTCTTTGGATCAATTTTCATTGGATTCCTGGCTCTGATGGTGAATTTAGCAATTGTATTGGTGGGTTCACTTATAGCACTTCCCTTCTCCAAGAAATAATTTTTTATTTTTTTACTTTATATTAAAAAACAAGTCATTGAAATAACAAAAGAATATTATGAACAAAAAATAATTATTAATTAAAGTTAGAAATTTTCTGATAATATAGTAAAGCCACAGATACACCAATTAAATTTTTAAAAAGTATTTTTTCCATATATGCTTTGGAAAAAAAGAATTAAATACGCATATTGATTTAAATTATTGATAGAAATGATTTCTGAACTGGAGAGTATAGTTGGGAAGGAATATGTCCTTACAAGGTATGAGGATAAATTGCCCTACATAAGGGATGCATCATATTATAGGGGATCCGAGCCTCTTGCTGTTGTAATACCATCCAGTGCCCAGGAAATATCAAAAATTTTAAGGCTTGCAAATGAGACAAAAACACCTGTTTTTGTCAGGGGTGGCGGAACATCACTTACAGGATCATCAATACCCATGGATGGTGGAATAGTTATTAGCATGAGCAGGTTTGATAGGATTCTTGAACTCAGTCTTGCGGACAGGTATGTTGTTGTCGAGGCAGGCGTAAGAATAGATACACTCAATTCATACCTTTCAAAGTATAACTTTTTTTATCCACCGGATCCGGCAAGTTCCGTTGCAGCCACGGTGGGAGGATCAATAAACACAAATGCAGGAGGTCTAAGGGCTGTGATGTACGGTGCAACAAAGGAGTGGGTTCTTGGCCTTGAGGTTGTTTTACCAACGGGTGAAATTGCACAGTTTGGCGGTAAGGTTTTGAAAAGGAGCCTTGGATATGATCTTACAGCATTAATGATAGGGAGTGAGGGTACGCTTGGAATAGTGACCAAAGCAATATTAAAGATTGCACCCAAGCCGAAGGAAACTGGAAGAATTCTTGCATATTACAATTCAATTGAAAAGGCAGGTAGATCCATATCCGAACTAAAGGAGAGGGGAATAACACCAATAATGGCTGAATTTATGGACAGAATATCCATGGAGAGTGTGAAAAAGGCAAAGGGAATAGATTATCCTGAAGGGGCATCATACATGATAATAGTGGATATAACATCAACAAAGGAATCAATTGAAAGGGAATTGAACGAGGCAATGGAAATACTGAAAAAAACAGAACCTGTTTATATAAGGGTAACAAGGGATAAGGAGGAAATGGAAAAAATATACCTTGCAAGGAAAGGATTGTATTCAAGCCAGCTTGTTGAAAGGCAATCCCCGGAGCAATATGTTGTTATAGGTGACATTGTTGTGCCATCAACAAAGATCCCTGATGCATTGAAGGACATTGAATCAAAAATATCAGAATATGGTTTCAAGGTATCACTTTTCGGTCATATAGGTGACGGAAACATACACATAAACATTTTTGTGAATCCTAACAATGAGGAGGAGATGAAAAAAGCAGGTGAATTTCTTATGGATACAGGGAAAATAGCAATAAAGTATGAGGGCAGTGTTTCATCTGAGCACGGAATTGGAATTGAAAAGAAGGAACTTCTATATGAGGAATTCAGGGAAAAGAACAGCCTTGTTACACTCGACATCATGAAAAAAATTAAAAGAGTGATTGATCCAAACAACATACTCAACAGGGGTAAGTTGCTTGAATAACTTAATAAGCAATCTTATTGATGAATATTCAAAATGCATAAACTGCGGTTTCTGCGAAGCTGTATGCCCAACGTATCCTGCTTCCGGGTACAGGGCATCATTTAGTGCAAGGGGGAGAATCAACCTTGCAAATCTTGCTGTTGGGGAAATAAAAAAGGACGGGAAAATTAGAACGAATGTTGAAGACTATTTTTACACCTGTTTGAGCTGTTACGCCTGTCTACAGGTGTGTCCCGCGGGTGTAAATGCAGGAAAGGTTAGTGATTTGATGAAGGTTGTGATAGCGGAAAAAGAATACATAGAAAAAACACAGGAGAATCCTGTTGCAAGAATGATTGTTGAGGTAACAATGAAATATATGAATCCTCTTGGTGTAAGGGATGTATGTGCAGGATGGGCTGAAGGTATAGATTTTGATGATTCTGATACGATACTTTACACAGGAAACATGTATCAACTAATGGCGTACAGTAAAAAATTGATTGAAAATTTGCGTGACAGGGAGGATTTAATGATAAAAGGTGCAAGTTTAATAATTCAGTATCCACCCCTTATAAAAATTTTCAAAAATTTCTATGACATTGAAACAATGGAAAAAATGGAGGAATATCTGAGAAACATTGTTTTTCTTTTGAAGAAGGCAGGTGTGAAATTTTCATACCTTGGAGAGGAGGAACCATATCCTGGAACCATGATGTTTGATTTTGGTTATCTTAAAGAATTTTCAGATTATGCAAACAGGGTTGTTGAGATTTTCAGAAAACATAAGGTTAGGAGAATAATAGTTATAGATCCACACACATATGATTTAATGAAAAATGAATATCCAAAATATGTGAAAAATTTTGATTTTGAGGTTGTACATTACCTTGATCTTTTAAGGAACCTTGATTTTAAAAATATTGGTGAGGAAATAACATACCATGAGCCATGCCATTTAACAAGAAGATTGAATTATGATTATCCCCTGATCTTATTATCAAAGATAGGAGAGCTTAAAATGCCTGATAGGAATGGAAAGAATACATTCTGCTGTGGTGGACCGGACGAAATGCTCTATCCCAATCTATCTGAAAAGGTATCAATGATAAGGTACAGGGAATTGAAGGAAACGGGTGCAAAAAAGATCATAACTGCATGCCCAATATGTTATGCAAACCTTGCAAAGGATAATAGTGTTGAGGATATTTCTTCATTGCTCATTAAAAGTTTAAAATCATAATGTTTTCATTCCAGAATAATTTTTAATTATTTTTTTTGCCTTCTTTATTGTTCCTGTTGTTTTTATTGTTATTATATTCTCCTTCCTTAAATTTTCAATAAGCTTATCCTTTTCTGTGTGCCTCACCCTTATAATTGAAAAGTTACCTATCGTTTTTATAAATTTTACATCAATACCCACCTTTTCCCTCAATTTCTTTATAAGATCCATTATTATTGGTGAGTTTAGAATAATAATGTACCTTTTCCTTCCCACCTTTTCCTTAACTACCATCGCTTTCCACAATGAAAAAATATATAATAATTGTTTCTTTAACCTTTTTAGGTGAATTTCCATGAACCTTTATGAATTTCAGGGAAAGGAACTGTTTAGGAAATTTGGCATACCTGTACCTGAGGGCTATGTTATTGAAAACCCGGAGAGCATCAATGATTCAATCTTTCCTGCCGCACTCAAATCCCAGGTGCTTGTTGGTGGAAGGGGTAAGGCCGGAGGAATAAAGTTTGCAAATAACAGGGAAGAGGCAGTGGAAAAGGCCAGGGAACTTTTTTCACAGACAATTAAGGGATCAAAGGTAAGGTATGTGCTTGTTGAGAGAAAACTTGAAATTGAAAAGGAACTCTATGTTTCAATTACAATAGATAGAAGCAGGAAGGGACCAATAATAATGGCTAGCACGGAGGGTGGAGTTGAGATTGAAAGTGTTGAGGAAAGCAAAATTTTCATAAAACCCGTTGATCCCCTTTCATCATACCATCCATACATATCCAAATATTTCACAAAGAAGTTAAATCTTACAGGTGATCTGGCAAAACAGTTTTCAAAAATACTTGAAAACATGTACAGATTATTCGAAAGCTATGATTGTGAACTTGTGGAAATAAATCCACTTGTTATAACAAAATCGGGGCAGATTATCGCCGCGGATGCAAAGGTTATAGTTGATTCCGATTCACTCTTCAGGCATCCGGATGTACCGACAAACGATGAGGATCTTACGGAGCTTGAGAGGAAAGCAAGAAGGGCAGGCTATTCATTCGTTGAACTTGATGGTGATATTGGTGTAATAGCAAATGGAGCAGGTCTTACCATGGCAACATTGGATTCCTTGCTTCTACATGGACTTAAACCGAGGAACTTCCTTGATCTTGGCGGAACGGACAGTGTTGATATAGTGAAAAATGCATTTCCTCTAGTTCTAGATGCAAAACCAAAGATAATATTTGTGAACATATTCGGTGGTGTAACAAAATGCGATACTGTTGCGCAGGGAATTCTTGAGGCAAAAAAAGCATTCAACATTCAATTGCCCATTGTTGTTAGATTGAGCGGAGTTCATGAAGAAGAGGGAAGAAAGATGCTGAAGGATAATGGTATAGATGCATATCCAAACATGACAGATGCTGTAAAAAAGGTTCTTGAAATATCAAGGAGTGTGATGTGAATGGTGTTTATAAATAAAAACACGAGGGTTATTGTTCAGGGTATTACTGGACATCAGGGATCGTTTCATTCAAATGAAATGATCAAGTTTGGAACAAAGGTTGTTGCAGGAGTTTCACCGGGTAAGGCGGGAACACAGGTGAATGGTGTACCTGTTTTTGATACTGTTGAAGAAACATTGCACCTTGAACCCAATGCCACAATGATAAGTGTTCCTGCGCCCTATGTTCTTGACGCATTTTACGAAGCGATAGATAATGGAATAAAGTTAATTTACATCCTGACCGAACATGTGCCCGTTCATGATTCAATGGAAATGGTAAATTATGCAAGGATGAAAAATGCAATTGTTATAGGTCCAAACGGCCCGGGCATAACAGTTCCATTTGAATCAAAGATAGGGATCATGCCAAACCATATATTCAGAAAGGGAAACGTGGCGGTTATATCAAGAAGCGGAACATTGACATACGAAATCGTTAAGGCAATAACTGATAGCGGCCTTGGAGAAAGCACAGTGATTGGTCTCGGTGGGGATGCCATCGTTGGTTTGAGTTTCGTTGATGTTCTTAAGGAATTGAAGAAGGAAAGGAGAACAAAGGCTGTTGTTCTCATAGGTGAAATTGGAGGCACAGCTGAAGAAGAGGCTGCAGAATACATAAAAAGGGAATTTCCAAAGCCTGTGGTTGCATATATTGCTGGAAGAAGCGCACCGCCCGGAAAAAGAATGGGTCATGCAGGGGCCATCATAACAAGAGGAAAGGGAACAGCAGAAAGTAAAATAAAGGCCTTGAATGATGCAGGCGTTGAAGTGGCGTCTTATCCGCAGGATGTACCGGAATTTCTGAAAAAGAGGATTTAGGCAGGGGTATCCGAGCCTGGTCAAAGGAGCGGGACTTAAGATCCCGTGTCGTAGGACTACGAGGGTTCAAATCCCTCCCCCTGCATTTTTTTGGAAAAGAAAATTATTGTTAAATTAAAAAAAATTAAAAAAATTAAAGTTTCATAAGCCCAGGTAAAAGTGTAAGGTATATAACACCAATGATTATCAAGTATAGAAGGGTTACAAGTGTCCATCCCAAGTTGTGCCTTATGACTTCACCTTCTTTGCGCACATACTTAGTTGTTGAAACACCTGCACTTGCTGTCTGTGGAGCAACCGGTTTTCCTATCTCAGCACCAACACTGTTCAGAGAAGGAAGGAGAAGAGGCGGGAAACCCAGTAAAAGACCAACCTGATACTGGAAGTAACCGAACATGGCGTTTGTTGATGTGTTACTTCCTGAAAGTGCCACGCCTATCCATCCCAGGAGAGGTGCAATGAGAATATATGCCCATCCAAGCTTGGAGAATGCATAGGCAAGTGAACTAGCCATACCTGAATAGTTGTATGTATATGCAAGGCCAAGAATGAAAATGCCGGTAAGTATTCCACCCCAGTATTGATGGAAGCTCTGCTTGAATGCCTGCCCAATGATCTTTGGTTTGACGAGAAGTGCAAGTAATATGATTATGAAAGAAATTAGGATGAAAGTACCTCCCACAAATGGTGCAAAGTTGAATGCAACATCATACACTTTATGTGTGATGGATGATATCGCTTTAACGCTGAAAACGCCAAAGGTTAATTTTGGAAGAGGTGACCAGGGTCCAGTTCCAAGAACTACAACAATAATTAGAATTATGTAAGGTAAAAAGGCAATGAAAACATCCTTTGCTGAAAATGTTTCCTTTTTGTAATTTGAAACATCAACTTCCTTTCCTCCAAATCCGAGCACTCTCTTCGGTTTCCAGAACCTAAGGAAGATAAGGAGAATAACGAAGGAAACAAGTGAACCTGCTACATCCGGTAGATATGGTCCAATCCACTGGGATGTGGGAAACTGCCCCAGTATATAGCCAAGGGATCCAACAATGGCAAGAGGCCACCCATCCCTGAGACCTTTTCTACCAGAAACAAGATATATAAGAAGCCATGGAGGGAAAAGTGCAAGAAGTGCAACTATTTTACCAACAGATGCGCTTAGAGCCATAAGTGGAAGGCCTGTAACCGCTGCAAGAGTTATAACCGGAACACCAAGTGCTCCGAAAGAAACGGGTGCATTGTTTGCAAGGGCTGCAACCCTTAAAGCTTCTATATCAACAATTCCAAGCGAAATCAGTATGGGTGCAACAACCGCCCATGGGTAACCGAAGCCAACAAGTCCTTCAAGAAGGGCACCAAATGACCATGCAAGAAGAATTGCCTGTACCCTCACATCGGGTGTAGCCTGTGCAATGAGCCATCTTTTGAAAAGATCGAATTTTCCTGTCAAAACAAGAACATTGAATATCATAAGACCCCAGAAAACAATCCAGTCTATGGCCCAGAGACCCGTAAGGGATCCATATAGATAGGCAAGTGCAAGATTTGCGACCGGTACCTGCCAGAGCAATGCAAGTCCAAAGGTAAATATGGATGCTATTAAAGTTGCGAGCCAGGCAGTCATTCTGAAAACAGCAAGCAGGAATAGCAGGAGTATTACAGGCAGAAGGGCTACGAGTCCAGTTACAAAAATGTTGTTGAACGGATTCAGTACTTGCGAAAACATAACATAGTTACCTATATTTTTATATTAAAACCTTTCGGTATACTTTCCAAAAACTTCATCAGAAAAAATTTTTTAACTTTTATTGTTTTGAGAGAATTATGAAACTATACGACACACTTTCAAGGGAAAAAAAGGAATTCATACCAATCAGGGAAAAAAGGGTCAATCTATTTGTATGCGGGCCAACGGTATATGATTATTCCCATCTTGGCCATGCAAGAACGTACATTCCATTTGATGTTCTTGCCGAGTATTTAAGATACAAGGGTTACCTTGTTTTCTATTTACAAAATATAACCGATATTGATGATAAAATAATAAACAGGGCAAAAAAAGAGAATAAAAAATGGGATGAAATATCAAAAATGTATATGAAAGCATACTTCGAAGACATGAGAAGTTTAAGAATAAATTCAATAAACCTTTATGCACCAGCATCATATTACGTTGATGAAATAATAGATCAGGTGAAAAGACTGATTGAAAAGGGTTTTGCCTATGAGACTGAGGACGGTATCTATTTTGAAATTTCAAAATTTCCAGATTATGGAAAATTATCACATCAGTCACTGGATTCAATCATGGCTGGCGCAAGGGTGGAAGTAAATGAAATGAAAAGGCATCCTGCGGATTTTGCCCTATGGAAAAAACATAAACCAGGAGAGCCCTACTGGGAATCTCCGTGGGGAAAGGGAAGACCCGGATGGCATATAGAGGATACCGCAATAACAGAATTTTATTTTGGTCCGCAGTATGATATACATGGCGGTGGATCCGATTTAATTTTTCCTCACCATGAGTGTGAAATTGCACAGATGGAGAGTGTAAGCGGTAAAAAGCCATTGGTCAGATACTGGATGCACACAGGTCTTCTTACCGTTAGGGAGGAAAGAATGGGCAAATCCATGGGAAATGCGATAAATATAAGGGAACTTTTAAAAAGTTACCAAGCAGAGACAATAAGATTTTATATTCTATCCAGCCACTACAGATCACCCATAGACTTTTCATTCGATGCTTTGAATGAATCAAGGAACAGCTGGGAAAAGATCGTAATTTCATATGAAAAGCTCAACAAATTTAAAGTAAAAAAGGATAAATCAAATTTTGTTGAAAAAATTGAAGATTTCAGGAAAAGTTTTGAGGATGCCATGGACGATGATCTCAACACACCTCTTGCAATATCGGTTATTCAATCCTTCGTACAGTTTGTAAACAAAAACCTTGAGGATTTCGGTGAAGAGGACAAAGAACATGCTCTTATATTTTTCAATGATTTTGACAGTATATTTAAAATTATACCTTATGGTAAAAGGGCTGATGATGTTGTTGAATTATTGATAAAAATAAGAGAAATTGCAAGATCAAAAAAGGAATTTGAGATCTCAGATAAAATAAGGGAAATGCTAAGGGAGATGAATATTGTTGTTGAGGATACAAAGGATGGACAGGTATGGTATTACCTATAAACTTTTAAGTAAAGAAAGCATAAAGGTTGAGTATGGAAGAGATTGAATATCTTTATTCACTTTCAAGGTTCGGTATAAAATTGGGTCTGGATGTAATGAAGGAATTTACAGAAAAGATTGGAAATCCCCACAATTTTTACAGAACAGCGCATATAACTGGAACAAACGGAAAGGGATCCACAAGTGCGATGCTTTACACAATAATAAAAAGCAAATACAGTGCGGGTCTTTATACAAGCCCTCACATTAAAAGGTTCAATGAAAGGATAATTGTGAACGATGAGGAGATTGAAGATGAATTTATAAAAGAATTTGTGAGAAAATACAGGCCATTGATCGAATCAATGGGGAAGGAGAATAAGCAGCCAACGTTCTTCGAGGTAACAACCGCAATGGCCTTTGATTATTTTAGATATAAAAAAGTGGATGCTGCAGTGCTTGAAGTAGGTATGGGCGGAAGACTTGATGCAACGAATATAGTTATGCCCGATGTGACAGGAATAACAACGATCTCTCTTGAACATACGGACAAGCTTGGAAATACCTTATCCGCCATTGCAAGGGAGAAGGGAGGAATAATTAAAGAAAAGGTACCAGTTGTTGTTGGTGAATCCAAGGAAGAACCCTATAATGTGCTTAAAAAAATTGCTGAGGAAAAACATGCACCATTTTACCATATTGAAAGTATGTATGAAATAAAAGATTTTCATACGGATCTGAATGGAACAAGATTCAGGGCTGTGGGTGAAAATAAGGAATATGATGTAAAAATACCATTGATAGGGAAACATCAGGTAAAGAATGCCCTTGTTGCCATAACCATGGCTGAAATTTTTGACAGTGACCTTGATTACAGGGCGATTGAAAATGTAAAATTTAACGGTAGATTCCAGGTAAGATCATGGAAGCCTTTAATAATAGTTGATGCCGCACATAATCCTGAAGCTGCACACAGCCTTGTGGAAACAGTAGAGTACATTTTTAAAAATAAACCTGTTATTGTTGCAACGCAGCTTAAGGATAAGAATTCCGTTGAATTCTTCAGGATAATTTCAAAAATCACCGATCATTTAATTGTGACACAGGTGAGGGATGAAAGGGCAAAAAGTGCAAAAGTACTCGGTGAAGAGGCAAAACAATTCATAAAGGATGTGGATGTTTTTGAAAAATCTGAGGATGCTTTTAAAAGGGCCATGGAAATTTCAGATTTCATTGTTGTTACCGGATCCCTCTATCTTCTGGGTGAATTTGAGGAATGGTTCAGCAAAATGCAATTATAATAACAAACGGCTACGATGAGGAGTTTTTCGAACTTGCAAACTCCCTTGATTTTAATATAATAAATATCTTTTATTTCAGGCACTATTCAAACAGGTATTTTGTGGGTGAGGGAAAACTTGAGGAAATAGAAAAATATGTGAAAGAAAACAATGTTGATAAGATTCTTTTTAACGGTAACCTTAAAACAACACAGTGGTATAACCTTGAAAAGAGGCTTGGAAAGGACATTTATGATAGAACAAGGTTGATTCTTGAAATATTTGCGGACAGGGCAAAGAGCAGGGAGGCAAGGCTTGAGGTTGAACTTGCAAGGCTCAACTATCAGATTCCATTGGTAAGGGAATACATTCATAAGGCAAAAAAGGGTGAGCACCCCGGTTTTATGGGCGGCGGTGAATACGATGTGGATCAGTATTATTTCCTTATAGAGAGAAGGATAAGAAAAATAAAAGATGAGCTCGAAAAGATCAGGAGAGAAAGGGAGGGGAGGAGAATATCAAGGATAAAAGCAGGATTTTATATTGTAAGTATTGCAGGTTATACAAACAGTGGAAAAAGTCAGTTAATGAAAACATTATCAGGAGAAAATGTTATAGTTGAGGACAGAATGTTCTCTACATTAAGCACAAAAATTGGTAAGGTAATTTCAACCAAAAAAAGAATATTGATAACTGATACTGTTGGTTTCATAAGGGATGTACCACCGTTTTTGATTGAAGCATTCAATGCTACCCTTGAAGATATATTCAATTCGGATCTAATCATTCTTTTGATTGATGCCCACGATGAAATTGATGATTTTATAATGAAGCTAAACACCTCCCTTGAAATACTCAGGAGGGAATCAAGGTCAAAGATTCTGCCCGTTTTAAATAAAATGGATCTTGAAATAAAAGACATTGAAGAAAAAATAAAAATTGTAAGGAATGAGATTGGAGAGCCTGTTTTAATTTCAGCAAAGACAGGTTATGGTATAGATGAACTTGTTAAAAAAATTGAAGGATACCTCATCTTTGATAAAGAATATAGTTTGACAATCAACAAGGATTCGGATTTCATGAAGCTTGTTAATTTTGTTTACAACTATGGTGAACTGGAGCAATTGTTTATCAATGACAGGGTAAATATTAAATTCAAAATAAATTCAAGATTTTCAGGAGAAATAGAGCATATCCTTGAAAATATAGATGGTGAACAAAAAATTACGTTTTAGAAAAGGGTATAAATTTTTTGATAAAAAATCTGTTAAAGAAACCTTTTTTTATTACCTTTACAATAAGGGATATTACCGGGGATGAATATGTTTAACCTGTTTGAGAAATACCTTAACACCCAGACGTTTTCAAACATCGATTTAAGGTACCTTGATACAAACTTCATCCCAAACAGGTTACCTCACAGGGAAAGGGAAATAAATCTTCTTGCTGAAAATTTTGGAACTGCATTGATGGGTACTCCTCCGCGCAACATATTTATTTATGGTAAAACGGGGACAGGAAAAACGGCAGTAACAAGGTTTGTGGGCAGGGAATTGATTAACTATTCTGATGAAAAAAGAATATCATTCATTTATATGAACTGTGAGGTTAAGGACAATTCATATTCTGTTTTTGAAACAATAGGGAACAGTTTCAGCGGTGAACAGATACCCTTCACAGGCTGGTCCTTCGACAGGTTATATTCAACAGTGAAAAAGAAGATTGATCAATGGAATGGTATTGTTATTGTTGTACTTGACGAAATAGACAAATTTATCCTTAAGAATGGTGATGATGTTCTTTACCAGATCCTTCTTCTGAATTCTGAACTTGAAAGATCAAAAATATCAATAGTTGGAATAACAAATGATGTTAAACTTTCCGATTTTCTTGATTCAAGGATTAAAAGTAGACTCAACGAGGAAAAGGTTGTTTTTTCCCCATACACCTCAAATGATATCTTTGACATACTGAAGGACAGGGTTTATCTTGCAAAACTCGATAATTATGTTTCTGATGAGAATTTAAAATTAATTTCAACACTTGCGGCACAGGAGAACGGTGATGCAAGGAGGGCCATAGAACTTTTAAAGACATCCGTTTACATTGCTTTATCAAACGGTGAAAAGGCTCTCAACGAAAAGTATGTTTATCTTGCAAGGGCAAAAATGGACAGCGATGCAATTGCTGAATCCATAAGAATGTTACCCGTTCAATCAAAAATTCTTCTCCTTGGCATAGCATTGCTATACGAATCAGGTAATACACAGGTAAACACTGGTGAAGTTTTTGAAGCATACAGGAATTTAGCAATAGCCGCAGGTTTACCCGTTCTCACACCAAGAAGAATAACAGACATGCTATCAGATCTTGACATGCAGGGTCTTGTTTCAGCAAAGGTAAAATCCCTGGGCAGATATGGTAGAACAAAGTTGATAGATCTTTCAATACCTGTCAGTGAGGTTAAAAAGGTCATACTGCAGGATGAAAATCTATCAAAGCTTAACAATTATTCATTGCCAAAGCAATCAAGACTTCTTTGAACCATACCTGTCCCATACATAGGCAAGGGCAAATATCCCTGTAAGGGATAATATAAGATATATCCAGGACTGTACTGGAACATAATAGGTATTTCCTGTGAGAAGAAGTTTTATATCCCCGAACCAGGGAAGATACCCAACAGCCTTTCCAACAATCATGTTTAATGTTACAAGTGATGAACAGATACCTGCGTTTTGATCCGCAACCTCATAACCAAGAACACCGAATGAATAGTTGGGATTTGTGTAATATGTAATAAGGTTATTATCACCCATGGTTACAAATCCCACCTTGTTTATATAATTTGAAAGATCAACAACAAGATTCCTTTGGCTTGGTCCAACATCTTCTATGAGAACAAGGGGGCCGATTATTTTCATAAAGCTGGAATTGAAATATTCAATTTTTGGCACATCACCATTCCAGCCAGAAACATAAAACATTGCCCTGTGTATAGTCAATCCATTTATGTTCCGGTAAACAATAACATCACCGTAGTCACCATAGCTCATATAATTTATCTGCCTTCCTTCAACATAGGTTACAATCTGGCTTACATTTGTTACCTTTTTTACAAGGGCAATATCACCTGTATTTAAAACACCAAAAACAAAATCTTGGCCATGCTGCATGGATGATGATTCGACAATTACCATCGGTGGCCAGTTCCCCGTGTATAAGAATAATGATCCAAATATTATGATTATTATGGCGATTGCAATGAATATTTCCTTTATTGTTCCCAAAGATCCTTTCATTTTAAATTATGAATGTTCATAAACTATTTATCTTTTATGAGAAAAAGGATTGATAATAATACCCTGAACATTTCTTAAAAATGAAACTATAAAAATTTTTATTGAAGATTGCAATTACCATTATTGTGGGGGAAATCCATGATTAAGGTAGGAATCAATGGTTTCGGAACAATAGGAAAGAGGGTTGCTTCGGCAGTTCTCAAACAGGATGATATGGAACTGGTGGGTGTAACAAAAAGATCTCCTGACTATGCACTTAAGGAATTTGCCAAGTACACAAAGATATACGGTGTTAACCAGGAATTTGCAAAAAAGATTGGTGAGGTATTGCCTGTTGAAGGAACACTTGAGGATCTTTTGAAGGATGTTGATGTGATTGTGGATGCAACGCCTGAAGGTGTGGGAGAGGAGAACAAAAAAATATATGAAAAATATAATGTGAATGCAATTTTTGAGGGTGGAGAAGAGCATGAACTCACTGGATTTTCATTCAACGCCTCAGCAAACTACGATGAAGCAAAGGGAAGAAAATATGTGAGGGTTGTTTCCTGTAATACAACAGGTCTTATAAGAACACTTTATCCACTAAACAGTGAAATTGGTCTTGAGGATGTTAAGGCTGTGCTTGTAAGAAGGGCAACGGATCCACTGGATCATAAAAAAGGGCCAATAAATTCAATAGTCCCGGAATTAAAGTTTCCATCACATCATGGCCCGGATGTGCTTTCAGTGATTGGTGGTTTTAACATTGATACATATGCTGTTAAGGTTCCTACAACATTAATGCATGTACATGTGGTAATAACAAAATTGAAGAGGGAAACAACAAGGGATGAAGTGTTGAAAATATTCTCAAACTATCCAAGGATTTATATTGTGGAAAAGAAACTTGGCATAGAGAGTACAGGGCAGATCATGGAACTGGCAAAGGAACTTGGAAGATCAAGATCCGACTTCTTTGAAACCGTTGTATGGAAGGACAGCATCTATGTTAAGGGAAGGGAAATGTCATACATACAGGCTGTTCACCAGGAGAGTATTGTTGTTCCAGAGAACATAGATGCAATAAGGGCAATGTTCGGTATTGCTGATAAAATAACAAGTATAAAGAAAACAAACAGATCCCTGGGAATAATAGATAAATTTAATTGAATAAACAATTTTTTTATTTTTTTTGAAAAGATTTTTTAACCCTATTTATTTTTCATAGATAAGGAGGAATTTATTATGTTAATGACTGAAAAGATATTTGAAGCATCAAAGAAGTTTCAGAAAGAAATGGACAAGGAAACAAGGGATGAAATTAAGAAAAGAATTGTTGATTCAATAATTGTTGCATACACCGCAAGGGATGCTGAACCTGTCAAAATATCAAAGAGGGCCTTTTCATCAAGCAGGGGTAGATACAACTCAACAATATATTTCACAAAGAGAAAAGCAGCTGTGGATGTTGCAACGTTCATTAATGGCTGCATGGTGAGATACCAGGATTACAATGACACATACCTTTCAAAGGAGGCTTTACACCCATCGGACAATATTCCACCAATTCTTTCTCTCGCGGAGGCAATGGAATTTGAAGGTGAAAGAATACTTGGTGCCATCAATGTAGCATATCAGGTTGTTGGTGCGCTTGCCGATGCTGTATCAATAAGGGAAAGGGGATGGGATCATGTTACCTATATTTCAATTTCATCCGCCGCAGCCATAGCAAGTCTTCTGGATCTAGAAAAGGAAGAATTTACACATACAATCAGCCTTGGTCTAAACAACAACATTAGTATGAGGCAGACAAGGGCAGGGGAACTCAGCATGTGGAAGGGATGCACGGCAGCAAATGCTTCAAGAAACAGTGTATTTGCAGTTTTACTTGCAAAGGAAGGATTCACTGGTCCCGGTCCAATCTTTGAGGGTGAAATGGGCTTCTTCAAACAGGTATCAGGTGAATTTGATCTCGATTTTAATTCCAATAGGGTTTTGAAAACAATGATAAAGAATTATCCTGTTGAATACCATGCAATGAGCGCTGTTGAGGCTGCTGAAAAAATAAGAAAGAAGATGAGCGGTGAAATAAAGAGCATTGATGTTGACACATTCGGTGTTGCCTACAAAATAATTGTAAAGGATCCTGAAAAGTTCTCACCAAAAACTAAAGAAACAGCGGATCACAGCATGCCTTATTTGATTGCTTATACGCTTCTCTATGGAGAACCAACAACGGAATCCTACACATCGAGGTATTTGAAGGATCCAAGAATACTTTACCTTATGCAGAACATGATGTTTAAGGTAAGAGAGGATTACGATAAAATGTATCCAGAAAATCTCCCCGTAAGGATTTCAGTTAAGACAACATCCGGTATTTTTGAGGAGGAACTTTTCGTGCCTAAAGGTCATTATAAAAATCCATATACTTGGGATGATCTTAAAGAAAAGGGACTCAGGAATGGATTTCCTGAGGATGAACTGAATTCATTGATTGAAATAGGGAAAGGATTTGAAACAAGGGATATGGGTGATATATTAGAGGTAGTGAAAAATGTCAATTCTCCGTGATAACGTTAATCTTGGACCTAAAGCACTCAGGGATGAAATTAAAAAGGGTTATGTTATTGCCCCTGGTGTTTTTAACGGTATTTCAGCTATAATTGCCGAGAAAAAAGGATTCAGGGCTCTTTATCTTTCGGGTTCAGGCGTGGCTGGTGCAATGGGTCTTCCGGACCTTTCCCTTACAACGCTTACGGAGGTGGCTGATGAGGTAAGAAAGATTGTTGCAGTATCTTCTTTACCCCTGATTGTCGATGTTGATACCGGTTTTGGTGAAACCTTGAATGTTATTAGAACAGTAAGGATCATGGAATCTTCAGGGGCATCCGCAATACACATTGAGGATCAGGTAATGCCAAAAAAGTGCGGTCATCTTTCCGGAAAGAAGGTAATAACAGAAAGGGATATGGTGAAGAAAATACAGGCAGCAGTGGATGCAAGAAAGAACCCTGATTTTTTAATAATAGCCAGAACGGATGCAAGATCCGTTGAGGGTTTCGATGAGGCGGTTAGAAGGGGAAATATGTACCTTGAAGCAGGTGCCGATATGATATTCCCGGAGGCGCTGGAATCAAAAGAAGAATTCCAGGATTATGCTAGACTTGTTCATGGACCATTGCTTGCAAATATGACGGAGTTTGGAAAGAGTCCCTTACTGAGTGCTGAAGAGCTCGGCAAGATGGGTTACAGTATAATCATTTTTCCCCTGACTGCATTCAGGGCATCTTTACTTTCAATGGATGAAATATACGGTGTTTTGAAAAATGAAGGAACACAGAGAAACATTATGGATAAAATTATGACAAGAAAAAAATTCTATGAAATAATTGGTTATGATGATTATGAGAGAGAGGATAAGGAATTGTACGAAAAATAAAATTCAATAAATTTTTTTTGCATTTTTGAATAGAAGGTAGAAGAGTATTATTGAAACTGTGTAAAGTGTTCCTGTGAAATAGAATGGAAGATCGATATACCCAAGTGAAAAGAAATATCCACCTATATACGGTCCGAAGGATCTTGGAACAGCATCAAAGAATTGAATGATTGCGGAACCCAGGGCCCTTTCCTCGGGTGGTATAAGGCTCATGGTAAAACTTGTCATTATCGGTCCTGACATGTTCATTAGAAAATTTCTTAAAACAAGGAAAACACCTGCAAGATAGTAATTGGGTAAAAGTGGCATGGTAATGAGTATTATTACTGATAATGATTCCGTTAAAACTATTGTTTTAATTTCACCCAGCCTTGATGCTATTTCAGGCGTTGTCATGGAAGCAAAGGCTGTGACAAACTGTGATATTGCAAATATGGGTCCAAGAACATTAACATCCACATGGAACTTTAGATAGAACCAGTAGGAAAACAACCTAACAATAACACCTGCCCCGAGGCCTATTAAACCAAGAACTGATAATTTAATAACCACACCCTTCGATTTTTTTGGAAAAATTTTGTATATTTCGTTCCCTTTATACTCCTCCTTCACAAGATATATTATGAAGGCTGAAATAAAAATAAGAAGAATGGATATGGCGAAAAGGATCCTGTATGCATCAAAGATTGATATGTTCATTATTGCCCTCAAATATGGGGGAATTGATCCCACAATCATACCTATACCCATGAAGGTACCTGAAAGGAAACTGTTACTTGCAAATATTACATTCCTGTTTTTGCTATCCGTTTTTTCCGCCAGCAGGGCACTGAAACTTGATGAAGCGTTTGAAAATGCAACCCCCTGAAGAACACCGCTCAGAATCAAAAGATAAAAATCATAAGTAAAGAATAGAATGACGAATGAAAATAGGAGAAAGAGTCTTGATATTAAAATAAACTTTTTCCTTCCGTACCTGTCAGATAAGGATCCAATTGGTATCATTAGGAGAGCACCAACAAAGGTGGGTACGGAAAGTAAAATACCAATTGTATAGGCATTATAACCCATCTGGGCAAGGTATATTGAATAATCAACAAACATATAACCCTGGGATAGGCTCATAATTATGGATGAAAGGAGCATGAGTTTTGCATCACCTGGAAATTCCTTTATGTGGAAAATATCCCTCAGGACAGGAATATTCATCTCAATTCACACAACCTGAATATCGATGTAGTATATATTTTCTTTAGGCGAATATCCATGAACAATTCCATACTCATGGATCCTTATTGATCTATTTTTTAAAATTATTCCATTTATTGTATTTTCAATATTCTCCTGTAATGTGTAAAGATGTATGAAACCATTTTTCTTAATGCTTGAAAGGGCAAGATCCAAATAATCCAGGGATTTTGTTGGAAAGTTCATTATTATTCTATCAAAATTTCCAAGCTTTGGAACAACATCAATAACATCACCTGTAATAGGAACAATATTCTTTAAATGGTTGATCTCCATGGATTTTTTTAACAATTCAATAGCATAAATATTTTTATCTATTGAATAAACAGTTACCTTCCTGAACTTTGCCAGGAGAAGTGAGAATGGGCCAACACCAGCAAACATGTCAAGAATAATTTCATTATCACCAACTTTTCTTAAAACCCTTAACCTTTCACCACCAAGTCTAGGCGAAAAATATGCCTTTGATAGATCAACATATATTTTCACGCCATTTTCCACATGTATGGTTTCAAGACCATCCCCTGCAATCACTTCAAGATCCCTTATCCTGAATTCACCCATCACACCCTTATCTATTGCAACCGTCTTACATCCTTTATGGAATTTTAAAAGAGCCTCACCTATCTCCCTTTTGTATGGATAAAGTTCATCCCTTAATTTTAAAACAATTATATCTCCAATCCTATCGTATGATCTTGGTAAAATTCTTTTAAGATTCTCAGGTAATGATAAAAGATCCTGGTAACTTTTTATTTTCTTTATTTCCTGGAATTCCATGTATTCACATTCATACCCTTCGGGACATTCACTAACAGGAATAAATGCCTTTCCATCATTTTTTATGATCCTTAAATTATTTATTAATAGGTTCGAATCTTTTAAAAACCTTAGCATCTTTTCCATTTCATTTAAATTAACCTTTAAAGCCAAAGATTTCACACTTTTGAAATATTTTTCTCATAATAAATTTTATTGATACAAAAAGAAAAATTTAACTATTCAGGTTTCGTTAAAGCAAGCATGGAGTTTCAGGTATTGACTGAAATAATAAGACAGAATCTCATTTATATTCCAGAATGGGAATTGTATATACATTATGGAATGACAGTTTTCACAGCAATTATTTATATATTGTGGTTCTATAGAACATTTAAAAAACTTGACCTGAACTGGAAAAAGGTTTTTGATTACATGAAAAATCACTGGTGGAAGGCATTAAAGAATCTAATTTTATATGGTGTTCTACAGAGAAAGGTAATAAGGGATAGATATGCGGGTATAATGCACATTCTAATATTTTATGGCATTTTGATCCTGACCATTTCCACAGCTCTTGTTGCCCTTGACAATGATATCCTGAAGCCCTTCGGTTATAGAATTCTTGTTGGAGATTTTTATCTACTTTTCGAAACTTTTTCCGATCTTGGAGGTCTCATGCTTTTATCTGGTTTAACAATGGCTTTATACAGAAGATTGAGGAAAAAGGTTAAACTGCACACAATATGGGATGATTATATTGTTATAGCTTCATTATACATTATTGCCTTTGAGGGATTCTTCCTTGAAGGATTGAATGTACATCTTGAAAATGTTATGCTCAATTATGGTTATGTTAACAGTTATAGATTCCTGGGAACAATCTTTTCTTATGCATATTCCGGTATTTCAATATCTCTGGGTATAGAAATATACAGGATATTATGGTTTGTTCATTTCATGACTGTTTTCACTGTTCTCATTTATGCACTGAATTCAAAACTTTCACATGTTATACTTTCACCAACATACGTTGCTGTAAGAAAGGATAAGGTAAGAGGGGAGATGACAACACCCTTTTCACTTGAGGAGGCAATGCAAACAGGAAACTTTGAATTTAAATTCGGTGTTAAAAGTGAAGGGGATCTCAACTCAATAAATAAACTCATGTCCCTTGCTTGTACGGATTGTGGAAGGTGTGAAAGAGCCTGTCCTGCATTTGCTGCTGGAAGAGAACTAAGCCCAAGGTTGCTCATGCAGAGCATAAAATCAAGGGTAGGAACAAACTCAATCTTAACTCCGGATGTATTTTCCGATGAATTTTTATGGTCATGCACGACCTGTCAGGCTTGCGTTGAGGAATGCCCTGTTTTAATAGATCCCCAATCACTTATACTTGAAATGAGGAGGACGGTCGTTCTTGAAAGCAGGCTTGACAAACAGAAGGTGCAGTTCCTGAACAACCTTACATACACAAGGAATCCGCTTGGAAATTCTCCATCCGAAAGAAATGAGTGGATTGATAAAGCCGGTAAATATGCTGATCAGGAATATCTTCTCTGGGTTGGGTGTATGGCAAGTTTTGATCCAAGGACAAAGAAGGTTATGGAAGATTTAATTTACATACTTAAGAAAGCAAATGTGAGTTTTGGTGTTCTGGGTGAAGAGGAGGCATGCTGCGGTGAATCGGCCAGAAGGCTTGGTGAGGAGAGCAGATTCCAGGAACTTGTTCTACAGAACATTGAAACATTTAAAAAGTACAATGTAAAAAAGATAATAACAATATGTCCTCACGGTTACAATACATTCAAAAATGAATACAAGAAGTTTTACGATGGCCTTGAGGTATACCATCACACACAGATAATCTGGGATTTGATTGAGAAAAATAGATTGAATATAAAGAAGGATGATATTAAATTCACATACCATGATCCCTGCTACCTTGGAAGGATAAACGGTGAATTCGATAGGCCAAGGTTTATACTTAACAAAGCTGTGGATATTGTTGAAATGGAAAGGAGTAAATCAAAGAGCTTCTGCTGCGGAGGTGGCGGAGCAAACTACTGGTACAAGGTGCAGGAGAAGGAGCCAATAAACCAGATAAGGTTGAAGGAAGCGGTTGGAAAGAGTAATAATGTTGCTGTTGCCTGCCCATTCTGCCTAGGCATGCTTGAGGATGCTTCAAGAACGCTTGGAATGGAGGAGAATGTTAAAGTCATGGACATTGCAGAAATTGTGAGGAGTCATCTGTCTGAAAGTGAATCAGGATCCACAAGCTCTAGATGAGTTGATGGTAAAATTTCTTCAATTCTTTTTCTATCCTTTGAATTAAGATCCTTCTTTTCCATGATTAGCATTTTTGCATTTGATTTTTTCTCTATTTGAATCAATAGATCAAGATCAATAAGATTTGCCTTATACTTTGGTATCATATGCCCGAATGCAACCCTTTTCTCCTTTGCTATTTTTGTAAACCTTGGGGCATAATGTCCTCCACCTATTCCAACTGCAACTGGATCGTTTAATTTTTTTGTTTTTAAAATTGTTTGGGCTATTATCTTTCCTGCATTAGTATCTTCCCATTCTTCCCTGTTACTGCCAATTTCAATAAAAAATGTTTTTTTCTCAAGGTATGGACCATGGTGCGTTACCTCAAAGGAAACGGAATAATCGTTTAAATTGTTCAATTGCATAAGTGTAATAAGAGCACCTGTCATGTAATTTGCGTCCACATCAACAACCTTTCTTTCCTCACCGCCAAGATCAGCGCTGCCGAAATTCCCAATTGGATGAACGGTAAGACTTTTCATTCCGCTCTCGCTCCTATGCTTTGATGCAACAATTATGCTATCAAATTTTATACTCAATTCATTCTCAATTACAGAATCAATTCTTTCAGCATGAACCTTATCCTTTTCTATTGTAACAAGATAAAATTTTTCTGAAATGTAATAGGGTATATTTCTGAAATAACCTGCCTTCTCAAGATGTAACATTTCTGATAAATTTTTGAATATGTTCTGCGATGCCTCATCATCAAGGGAAAACAATATAAGATCCATTGAAAGGATTAATGATTATTCATTAAAATATTTTTACCCGGTTAAATAGCAGACAAAATTTAAATATTTGTATGATATTTGTCATACAAGGTGAAGGAAAATGGATGCGAGGAAAATGGTTATCAATGTTATCATTGGATATGTTTTACTATCGCTTCTCTGGTGGATCCCCGCATTTGGACCCATTGTTGCAGGTTATGTTGTAGGTAGAAGGAGCGAAAATCCAAAAATAGGTGCCATATTGAGTTCAATACCTGCAATCTCCCTTTACATTCTTTCCTATCTTTTCACATTCGGTTATATCAATATACCTCCAACAAATTTGAGCGCATCCTGGGATTTAACAGGTCTTGTTATTTATGTATTTAACACAATGAACGTTTTATCGCATCTCCTCAACAACATTTTCTATTTCATGAAATATTCCCTGCCATCCTTTGCACTTATGATTGCCTTTGGTTACATAGGTGGTCTCATGCCAAAGAATGAGGAAAATACCTTCAGGAAAAAATTCAGGATCTTTGAACCAAAGCTGAAGGAGGAATTTGTGGAAATACCAAAGGCCAAACCATCATTGATAAAAAAGATTGAGAGGGAAAGAAAGATTGAAAAGAAAAGGAAGAGGGAAGAGGATCTACCGGAGTTCCTTTAAATTTTTGAAAAATTTTTTTTATTACAAATTATTTTAAAATTATGAAAAAATTTGTAAGAATTCTTGGTGTTGATGATTCTCCATTTTCAAGAAAGGATAGGGAAACATACCTTATAGGAACTGTTTTCAGGGCAACATACCCTGAGGGTATAATTATTAAAAAAATCACGGTTGATGGTATGGATTCAACTGAGGTAATAATAAAAATGCTTGAAGGAAAATTTTCTCAACAGGTAAGGGTAATTTTTCTTCATGGATTGACATTTGCAGGCTTCAATGTACCTGATATTAGAAAAATTTATGATGAAACAAAAATACCTGTTGTTACATTCTCCAGGAAAGAACCAGATTTTATTGCAATAGAGAATGCACTTAAGAAACATTTCAATGACTGGGAAATAAGGCTGGATCTTTTAAAAAATATTCCATCCGGTATAATAAAAAAAGGAAGATCGAAAATTTTTGTTCAGTTCATAGGAATTTCATACAGGGATGTTCTGAATTTATTCCAGAATACAACAATAAGGGGAAACATGCCTGAGGCGTTGAGGCTTGCGCATATGATAGGGAGCGCAATACATTTCGGTTATTCAAAAAGGAAGATCTAGTAGGAATCCAGGCTGGAATATCTCATTTCCCTTCTTTTCTCCGCCAGAAATCTGTATACGGTGGAATGTTTACTTCCCTGTAAAAGCATTTCAATGGATTTTCTAGCAACCTCAAGTTCCTCATACTTTCCAATTATTGTAACGGTGTTACCGAAAACTGATATGTATGCGCCTGTGAAATCCTCTATTGTTTTCCTTGCCTTTCCCCCAGTTCCTATAACCCTTCCCCTTGCTATCCTTATTCTGTTTTCCCTTTTACCATAGTATTCCTTTAGGTCTATTATTTCCATCATTACGTCCTCTTCAGATAATCTCATTGCCCTTTTCGGTGAGAAGCCCCTGCCTATTGCCTTAACAACATCCCCTGCCTTCATTGAAAGAAACTTGTCTGAATTTTCATCATCTATGTATACCTCTCCGCTTTTTGAATCTATAGTTATTTTTACGTTAAATGTTTTTTCTATGGACTCCTTTGTTTCCCCATCCCTGCCGATCAAAACACCTATCCTGCTTTTAGGTATTACCTCTACCTTCATCTCAATAACCCCCAATCAACTTTAAAATCATTAAAATTCACATCCAAACCCTTTCTTGTAAAAAATTTCACCATGTTCCTTATATCCCTTTCAAGCAATTCTCTCGACTTGGGATGTTTCACCGGTAGGGCCTGGGATACATCGATAAAGTAAGCTCTCTCTTTATGATAAACAATGTTGTATTCGCTGAGATCGCCATGAACAAGTTTTGCCATGTTTACCATTCTCTCGATGTTATTTTTAACATCATTAAAAATTTTTTCCATGTTTTCAATTTTTGCATCCTTTAACATGGGTGAAGGACCGAACCTGTTTCCAAGGTATTCCATAACTATAACATTTTCCTGAAAAGCATAGGGTTTAGGGACAAGAACACCATTTTCATAACAATCGGAAAGGTTCCTGTACTCCTTCTGTGCCCATATGGATATCAATGCCCTTTTTGATCTTTTGAAATGTTCAAACCTTGGATCACCAGAAATGTACTCAATTATTGCATTGAAATTCATTGTTGATGTTCTATATATTTTTACAGCCCTATACCTTTTACCCTTTCTTGCCCTGAAAACGTTTGCCTCCTTACCAATCTTCAGAGGGAATTCAATTATATCAAAAACACCATGTTTCATTAAATCATAAAGTACAAGCATTGTTCTTCTGTCAAAAACATCACTTTCTACCTTTCTAAGTTCATAGTCTTTTTCAATCCTTTCAAACTTTATCCTTTCCGAAACAAAATCAAAAACATCATCAAAATAATCTTCCTTCATACTTTACCAAAAATATCAATTATTTCCGGGAGCATTTTGTTCCTGCTTAAATAGGCTGCCTGTGTTGGTGAATACCTGTAAACAATATCTGCCTTTTCGTCCTGGAAGCTCCAGGGTTTTACGATAACAAGATCTCCCTCCTTTATCCACACTCTCTTTTTAATTCTACCAGGAACCCTTGCCTGTCTTGATTTACCATCCTCGCACATAACAACCATTCTGGCTGCACCTAACATTTTGTCCACTATACCGTACATTTCACCGTTATTCCTGTTGGGAACAGGAACTCGACCGACCTTTTCCTCTTCATTATCAGGTTCCATCGCAAAACTTGAATAATGTTATTGTATATATTTCTTTTCAATAGTTTGGTTTTGTTTTTTCATAAATTTCTCTCAAAGTACTTTCGTCAACATGTGTATATATTTCAGTTGTTGAAATACTAGAATGTCCCAGAAGCTGTTGAATGAACCTGATATCAGCACCATTTTTCAAAAGTGTTGTTGCAAATGTGTGCCTGATAACGTGGGGTGTTACATGCTTACTTATTCCTGCAAGTTTTGAATATTTTCTTATCAACCTTTCAACCTGCACCGATGTGATCCTGGAATTTTTCTGGCTTAAGAACAGGGGACCGCTAAACCTTTTTTCATCATGCAGATAATCCTTCAATGTTTCAATTGCTTTTTTATCTATAACAACAATCCTGTCCTTATCGCCCTTTCCAGACCTTATCCTCACTATACCTTCAATAAAATCTATATCCTCAATGTCAAGAGAGCAGAGTTCGCTCACACGCATTCCAGAATAGGCAAGAAGAACTATTATTGCATGATCCCTTTTATTTTTTGATGATGCATCAATCAACCTGTTCATTTCAAGTGAATTCAGATACACGGGTAATTTTTTGGATCTCTTTGGCGCGGGTATTTTTGAAAGATCACTTCTGTTTAAAAATTTAAAGAATGACTGTAATGCCTTCATTGCTAAATAAATTGTCTGTTTGCTTGCATGTTTTTCTATAACAAGGTATTCCCTGTATTTTTCAACATCTTCAATGGAAATATGAATTGGATCCTTTTTTTCAAATTCAAGAAAATTTTTAACAAGCGATTTATATTCCCTGACAGTGTTCCTGCTCTTTTTCTGTGCAAGCAAATAATTCTCGAATTTTTTTATAATGGAATTTAAATCTGTCATACAAATGTCATATATTATTTAATTGTTATTTAAATCTTTCTATTTAAAAATTTTCCAATGTTTCACATAAAGATAAAAAGAAAGTTTAATATTCCTATTTTTCTTAATAATAAAAAAGTAAAAAAGGGTGATTTTCATTGATTCTGAAAGAGGATTATAATTTAATCAGGAACGTTGCAAGGGAGTTTGCAAAGAAGCACATAGAACCAATAAACAAAATTATAGAGAAGGAAACAATACCCAGGGAACTTTACCTTGAATTGGGTAAAGCTGGTTTTACTGGTGTTATTATTCCACCTGAATATGGTGGTAGTGGTTTTGACACATTAAGCTATGTTATAATACTTGAGGAACTTGCGAGGGTATCACCATCCGTTTCCGTTGCCATGGATGTTCAGAATGGGCTTGTTGAATACCCCATATTCACATATGGCACCGAAGAACTGAAGAAAAAATATCTACCCAAGTTATGTTCTGGCGAATGGATCGGTGCATATGCATTAACTGAACCACAGGCGGGATCTGATGCTGCGAACGTCCAGCTAAAGGCTGAAAAGGTTGGTGATGAATACATACTTAATGGAAGTAAATTTTTCATTACCAATGCAAACCATGCAAATGTTTTTATTGTTTTTGCAAGAACGTCCTACGAAAAAAGGAGACATGAGGGTATAACCGCCTTTATTGTTGAAAGAAATTATGATGGATTCAAAGTCGGAGAGGATTACAAAAAGTTGGGTGTGAGAGGATCCAGCACTGCGGAACTTGTTTTTGAAAATGTTCATGTTAATGAAGGGCAGATACTTGGTGAAATAGGAAAGGGATTCTACATAGCCATGAACACATTGAACATGGGAAGGATAGGTATAGGAGCACAGGCTCTGGGTATTGCCCAGGCTTCCCTTGACAAAAGTATTGAATACATGAAACAGAGGGAAGCATTCGGTAAGAAACTTGCTGAATTCCAGGGCTTGCAGTTTGATCTTGCTGATATTGCAACAAAGGTTGAGGCTGCAAGGTTGCTTGTTTATGATGCTGCAGAAAGGGCTGATAAAAAGCTTCCCATAATTAAGGAGGCAAGTATGGCGAAATATTTTGCAAGCAAGGTTGCCATGGAGGCATCAAGGTTTGCGGTACAGGTTCATGGTGGTTATGGATTCATTGAGGATTTTGATGTTGAAAGGTTCTACAGGGATGCAAAAATAACGGAAATATATGAAGGTACATCTGAAATACAGAAGATAGTTATATCAAGGGAAGTATTGAGGTGATGGTGTTGAGAAAAATAAGGGTACTTATTGCAAAACCAGGACTTGATGGTCATGACAGAGGTGCCAAAGTTCTGGCAAGATCCCTTATGGATGAGGGTTTTGAAGTGATCTATACTGGCATACATCAAACAGCTGAAGATATAGTAAGAACAGCGATTGAAGAGGATGTGGATGTTATTGGTTTAAGCATTCTTTCAGGTGCCCATATGTACCATTTTAGGAGGGTACTTGAATTGATGAAGGAAAACAATTTAAAGGATGTTCTTCTAATTGGCGGTGGGATTATACCGGAAGAGGATAAACAGAAGCTGATTGAATGGGGTGTTGATGCAATCTTCAATCCTGGAACAAGTATTTCTGAAATATCGGAATTCATAAGGAAAAATATAAGGAGACCTCTATGAACATAGATGCAATAGTAAAGAAGGATAAAAGGGAAATTGCACGTGCTTTAAGTGAAATTGAAAATAATGAAATTTTACCATCTGAAATTCTGATGAAAACCGGGAATGCAATGGTTATTGGTGTAACAGGTGTTCCCGGGAGCGGGAAATCAACATTGATATCAAAGCTTGCAAAAATCTTTGCTGAAGAGGGTAAATATGTTGGAATAATCGCTGTGGATCCAAGCAGCCCATTTTCAGGAGGATCGATTCTTGGTGACAGGATAAGGATGCATGAACTGAATAAATATGAAAACATTTACATAAGGAGTGTTTCATCAAGGGGAAAGATAGGTGGTGTTAGCTATTTTACACCTGAAATGGTAAATCTCCTTGATGCAGCTGGCTATGATGTAATTTTTGTTGAAACGGTGGGATCGGGACAGGATGAAGTTGACATATACAGCCTTGCGCACACAATTCTTGTCCTTCTTGTTCCGGCTCTTGGTGATGAGGTACAGGTTATAAAGGCAGGGCAGCTTGAAATAGGTGACATATTTGTTATAAATAAGGCTGATACGGGTCCGGCGGATGAAAAAATGAAGGAAATGCTTTTAATAATGAAGGAAAGGGCTGATGGATGGATTCCAAAGGTATTGAAATCAGTGGCAATAAAAAATCTTGGAATAAGGGAGATACATGATGCAATAATTGAACACTGGAAATTTTTGAATGAAAGGAATGAGATTGAATTTAAAAATAAAGAAAGATTAAAATATACGATAAAACAACATATAATGGGTATGATGGAGAACATGTTGAACCGTGATAATATGGACGAATATGTTGAATCAATACTTTCAGGTGAGAAAATAGATGATGTTGTTAAAAGAATCATGATCAAAATGGGTGAAGAATATGGAAAAGGAGGAGAAGTTTAAAGAAAAGTTAAAAGAATGGGAAGAGAAGGTTTACAAAAAATCTATTGAATTGATGCCCGAGAGGGGAAAATTTGAAACATTGTCCGGTATAGAGGTGAAGACATTTTATTCACCAGTGGATCTGAAGGACTTTGATTATTTTGAAAAACTTGGATTTCCTGGAGAATATCCATACACTAGGGGTATTCATCCAACAATGTACAGGGCAAGGTTATGGACATTCAGGGAATTTTCTGGTTTTGGTGATGCAATTGAAACAAATAAAAGGTTGAAGTATCTGATACAGCATGGTGAAACTGGTTTAAGCATTGCATTCGATTATCCAACACTTCTGGGTCTTGATGCCGATAATCCTCTTACAAAGGGCGAGTTTGGAAAGGCAGGTGTTGCAATAAACACGCTTGAGGACATGCGGCTCATGTTCGATGGTATAAGCCTGAAGGACATTTCCACATCCATGACAATCAACGGTCCAGCTGCCGTTATCTGGGCATTCTATATTCTTACAGGTGAATCCCAGGGTGCAAGATGGTGCGATCTGAGGGGAACAATACAGAATGATATTCTCAAGGAATATATGGCACAGAAATCGTTCATATTTCCACCCGAACCTTCATTGAAGCTTGTTATAGATACATTTGAGTTCGGATCAAAGGAATTACCCCTGTGGAATCCAATAAGTATTAGCGGATACCATATAAGGGAGGCAGGTGCTACAGCTGTTCAGGAACTTGCATTTACACTTGCAAACGGTTTAACATATGTTGAGGAGGCAATAAAAAGGGGTCTTGATGTGGATGATTTTGCACCCAGGTTAAGTTTCTTCTTCGATTCACACATTGATTTCTTTGAAGAGATTGCCAAGTTCAGGGCAGCAAGAAGGATATGGGCAAGGGAAATGAAAAGGAGG
>JABEBW010003652.1_pt1 | contig 41093 bp, 40 predicted proteins | sample 7245961 | NCBI WGS metagenome assembly JABEBW01 (sample SAMN14506364, study PRJNA622280) | hot springs metagenome | biome: hot spring [ENVO:00000051]|acidic hot spring [ENVO:00002120]; feature: spring [ENVO:00000027]|sediment [ENVO:00002007]; material: sediment environment [ENVO:01001048]...
ACCTCTGGTCTTATGCTTTCACCAAAATCTATGTTTTCTCTAAAAAGCAGCAATTCTTTTTCTTTTTCAATTTCCAAATAAATCATGCTATCTATATTATTTATGCCCGTTAATGCAATCAAACGTGAATTTTTGGAAAGAAGATTGACTGCAAGAGCCATCACGATTGCTACTTTTAGTTTGTTTGTTCTCGTAAAATTTATATTTGGTACGGTAATGTTGGGTATATTTTTCAAATTCTTAAGTTCTTCATTGTTTTCATCTTCAATTTCTGAGCGCTTAAAAACAATTATTTTTTTTATATCCTTTGTAAAGAATTCATCTATGCTAAATTTCTTTATATCGCTGTAGTACACAAGTAAATTGATATCTCTGTCTGATTCTATTATGTTTAGTGCGCTATTTAGAATTTGTTCGCTTATCGTCATTGCCATCTTCCTTACTATGCTCCTCTTGTTTTAAATTTTGCTGGATTGAGCTTTTTGAAAAAGCAACATCTAATGTAAAATCCGGACAATACCTTGCTTCAATTATTTCTTTTTTTGCGCAAAACTCTCTCCAAGCACAAATAAGACAGCTTTTATTTTCCATTTTTATTACCTACAATAAGATTTTGCAAAGACATGAGCTTTGCAAAATCTACATATACATAAGGGCTTTATTAATAGCATCTAAATAGGCTTTTGCGCTTGCTTCTATAACATCTGTAGCAACGCCTCTACCCAGTATATTTTTATCAATATCGGCAAAGTACACTTTTACAGAAGCTTCACCCAAGGCTTCTCTGCTTTCTGTAATTGATTTGATTTCGTAAAATTTTAATTGACCTTTAACGGATGTTATTCTTTCAAGCGCTTTATACACTGCATCAACTGGTCCATCACCTAATGCAGCATCTTCAAAAATTTCACCATTTTTTGAAAGTTTTACGGTAGCAGTTGGCGTTATATTTGTGCCTGAGCTCACTTGCAAACTAACGATTTCATATACAGATGGACTAAATTTAATTTTTTCTTCAACAAGAGCGTGTAGGTCTTCATCGTAAACCTCTTTTTTCTTATCGGCGAGAACTTTAAATTTCTCGAATATGTCTTCTATCTGTTCTTTTGTCAATTGATAGCCTAGTTCAATGAGTCTTTTTTCCAAACCGTGTTTGCCAGAATGTTTGCCAAGCACAAGCGAACTCGAGTCAATACCTACATCTTCTGGTTTCATTATTTCATATGTGCTTTTTTCCTTAATTACACCATCTTGATGTATGCCGGCTTCATGTGCAAAAGCGTTTTTGCCAACTATAGCTTTGTTGCGCTGTATATCAATACCTGTTAGTTTGCTTACAAGCCTGCTTGAGCGATAAATTTCTTTTGTATTGATGTTTGTTGAAACTTTGAATATGTCGTTTCTTACTTTAATTGCCATAACAATTTCTTCTAAAGATGCGTTGCCTGCGCGCTCACCAATACCATTTATGGTGCATTCTACTTGGTCAGCTCCAGCTAGTACAGCAGATAGTGAATTTGCTACTGCTAAACCTAAATCATTGTGACAATGCACAGATATTTGTGCTTTGTCTATATTTGGTACTTTGTTTTTTATATATTTTATAAGCTCTGCATACTCATATGGCGTTGTATAACCTACTGTATCTGGTAAATTAACAATACTTGCACCTGCATTTATAACACTTTCTACTACTTTGCACAAATAATCCCAATCTGAACGTGTGGCATCTTCTGCTGAAAATTCTACTTCTTCGCATCCATTTCTTGCATATTTTACAGCATCCACTGCTGCTTCAAGCACTGCATCATAGCTCATCTTGAGCTTTTTTTCTACATGTATTGGGCTTGTTGCAATAAAAGTATGAAGTCTTTTGTGCTGCGCTGGTTTAATAGATTCAAGGCCTTTTTCAATGTCTGGTTTTACTGCTCGAGCAAGCGAAGCTATGGTAGAATTCTTCACTATTTTTGCTACAGTATTAATTGCTTCAAAATCTCCTGGACTAGCAGCTGCAAAACCAGCTTCTATTACATCAACACCTAATTTTTCAAGTTGTTTCGCTATTGCGATTTTTTCCTCAATATTTAAACTTGCACCTGGTGATTGCTCACCATCCCTTAATGTTGTGTCAAATATTTTTACTATCTTGGAGCTCATGGCTTACCCTCCTTTTTTGAAATAATTTTATCGCTAGTTCTATTGGCCCTGATAATGCATATACTATGCCAATCAATGGGACAAATATATATGGTTTGTAAATGATAAGTGAAATAACAAGCAAGATTAATGCAAAAACCCTTATAGAAATTTTGCCTTCTAATTTAAATTTTTTAAAACTTCGATATTTAATCGTGCTAACCATTAGAAAAGATATTATATATACACTAACAAGAAATGCAATCTTATAATCTTTGTAATCAATATTAAAATGCAAAATAGAAAGTATAATACTTGCTATTATAATTGCACCACCTGGTATAGGCAAACCCACAAAATCAATTGTTTTTGTTGTAAGTACATTGAAGCGAGCAAGTCTAAGTGCACCTGTTAGCAAAAACAGCGATGCTGCAATAACACCTATGCGGCCCATATCGCTTAAAGCAAATGTATACATTAAAAAAGCTGGTGCAACGCCAAAACTTACAAGGTCAGATAATGAGTCATACTCTACTCCAAATTTACTTTCGCAATGCGTTAGTCTTGCAATTTTGCCATCTAGGTTATCAAATAATACTGCTAGCACCAAAAGCCACGCAGCTGTTAAATAATCGGCTTGGTATGATTCTATTATACTATAAAAGCCAGACAACATATTGGCTGTTGTAAAAAGGTTTGGTAAAATATATAGAGCATTTTTTTGTTTCATAGATAACCTAGTAAATCGCCACCTTTTACTTTTTGATGTAAATGAATAGCTAAATTCAATTCTTTTTCGCAGTAAATATCTACCCTTGAACCAAAACGGATAAGACCTATAATGTCACCCGCTCCAAATTTATCACGTGGCTTTGTGTATGTTACAATTCTTCTTGCAATTATGCCAGCTATTTGCACAACAACAATCCTTTGCCCTAATTCATTTTCTAATAGCAATGCACATTGTTCATTTTCAAGAGAAGCTTTTGGTTTGTTTGCACTAATAAATAACCCTTTATTGTATATCTTATCAATGCAAACTCCACTAAATGGCGCAACATTTATGTGTACATTAAGCACAGACATGAAAATACTAATTTTATTGACCTCAGTTTTAAAGAAAAATCGCTCATATGATTTTGATATATCTACAATAGTGCCATCAGCAGGAGACAATACCATATTGTCTTCATATATAATTTGCCTTTTTGGGTTTCTAAAAAAATATGCACTAAATAAACTGGCGCCTGCTAGAGTAGTTTTAAGAAATTTTTTTTTGGTTAACAATGAAGCAAGTGCAAAAGAAGCTATAAATGGATAGCCTTCTTTTGCGATAGGGTCTTTTTTCGTTGTTTTCATATCTAATTCTTATCCCTATTAATCGATTTTTGCGCTGCAATCCAAGGCATCATTGATCTTAATTTTTTTCCTACAATTTCTATTTCATGATTTTCATCTTTTTTTAGGAGTGCATTGAATACCGGTCTGTTGCACTGATTTTCTAGTATCCATTCTTTTGCAAAACTACCATCTTGGATTTGTTTTAATATACCTTTCATTCTTTGTTTGGCATTTTCATCAACTACAATTGGTCCTCTTGTAACATCTCCATACTTTGCCGTATTTGATATTGAGTATCTCATATCGGAAATGCCACCTTCATACATCAAATCAACGATAAGTTTCATCTCGTGGAAAGTTTCAAAGTAAGCCATTTCTGGAGGGTACCCAGCTTCAGTCAATGTTTCAAAACCCGCTTTGACGAGCGCCGTCAATCCTCCACAAAGAACTGCTTGTTCTCCAAAAAGATCAGTTTCTGTTTCATCTTTAAAGGTTGTTTGTATAACCCCAGCTCGTCCTCCGCCATTTGCGCAAGCGTAAGAAAGCGCCATTGCAAGCGTATTACCAGAGTAATCTTGGTATGCAGAAATCAACATTGGCACACCCATACCCTTTTCATATTCTCTTCTAACTAAATGGCCTGGTCCTTTTGGCGCTATCATCATAACGTTTATGGTGTTTGGTGGAACTATTTGTCCATAATGTATATTAAATCCATGTGCAAATGCAAGGTAATTACCATCTTTTAAATATGGTTCTATCTCATTTTTGTATAACTGGCTTTGAGTTTCATCTGGTGTTAACACCATAATTACATCTGCCCACTCAACAGCACGTGCAACAGGCAATACCTTATGGCCGTTATTTACGGCTTTTTGCCAGCTTTTTGAACCTTCTTTTAGACCAACAACCACATCGCAACCAGAATCTTTTAGGTTGTGAGAATGAGCATATCCTTGTGAACCATAACCTATAATAGCTACTTTTTTGGATTTTATTAAAGATAAATCCGCATCTTTGTCATAATAAATATTTAACATGTATACCTCCAAAAGAAATTATTGTTTTGATTCCCTTGCCATTGCAACTTTTCCGGTTCTTGCAAGCTCTTTTATACCTAGCGGTTCAAGTAAGTTGAGAATTGCATTGATTTTCTCAGAGCTGCCAGTTACTTCTATCGTATATGAATTTTGTGATACATCAACAATTTTTCCTCTAAAAATATCGACTATGCGCAAAATTTCGGCCCTAGTTGAAGAATCTGTATGCATTTTTATTAGAGCCATTTCTCTTTCTACATATGGTAACTCATTGTCGTATTCTATTACTTTTATTGTATCTATGAGCTTATTTAGCTGTTTTCCGATTTGTTCTAAAATATTGAAGTCGCCTTCTGTAACAATTGTCATCCTTGAGAGATTGAGTTCGTTAATGGGAGCTACATTTAAGCTTTCTATATTGTAACCCCTTGCGCTAAATAGATTGGATATACGCGACAATACGCCCGTTTCATTTTCTACTATAACTGAAAATATCCTTTTCATTTTTCCCCCTAAGTTAAAATCATATCACTAAGCGGAGCCCCACCTGGAACCATAGGATAAACGTTTTCTTCTCTTTCTATTTTTATATCAAGCAAATATGGACCTTTGTAGTTTATCATTTCAATTAGCGCTTGTTCAACATCTTTTTTATCTTCTACCCTCTTTGCTGCTATACCATAGCTTTCTGATAATTTTACAAAATCTGGCTGAACTTCAATGTTAGTATTGGCATATCGTCTACCATAAAACAACTGCTGCCACTGTCTTACCATGCCCAAGTAAGAATTGTTTAGAATAATAACTTTTGTTTGCAATTTGTATGTTGCAAGAACCGCCAGTTCCTGTTCATTCATTTGAAACGATCCATCGCCAGCTATAACAAAAACCTGCTTGTCTTGATTTGCAAAATTTGCACCGATTCCAGCTGGAAAACCAAAACCCATTGTGCCAAGACCGCCTGAGGTTAAAAACCTTCTTGGCTTGTTAAAATTACAAAATTGAGCTGCCCACATTTGGTGTTGGCCAACTTCTGTTGATATTATTGGGTCTGTGTCTTTTGTTAGCTTGTTTAACAATTGCAAAACATACTGAGGTTTAATAACTTTATCTGAATCGTCATATGACAAAGGGTGTTCACTATCCCATTTTTTTATCAAATCTAGCCATTTTTCTCTGTTTTGGTTAATTTCATTATTATCTTTAAGAACTGATAAAAGTTCTTTTAATACGAGTTTGGAGTCGCCAACAATTGGATAATCAACGCGTATATTTTTACTAATGCTTGTAGGGTCAATATCTATATGTATAATTTTAGCATTTGGTGCAAACTCAGATACTTTGCCAGTGATCCTATCATCAAATCTTGCACCTATAGAGATTAGCAAATCACAGTATTGTATAGCCATATTGGCTTTATAAGTGCCATGCATCCCAGCCATCCCAAGACTCAGTGAATGGTCTGTGGGAAACCCTCCAATACCCATAAGTGTTGTAAAAACCGGTATTTGAAGTTTTTCTGCAAGATCTAAAACTTCTTTGTGTGCATTTGAGGTGATTACGCCACCACCAATATATAAAAGTGGCCTTTCCGCTGATTCTATTACTTTAGTGACTTTTTTAATTTGTTTTGGGTTGCCGTGGTATGTTGGGTTATAGCTTCTTAAATGTATGGCATCTGGATACTCGAACTCACATGAGGCTGTTTGAACATCTTTTGGTATATCAACCAAGACTGGGCCAGGCCTACCTGTTTTTGCAATATAGAAAGCCTTTTTTATAGTATAAGCTAAATCTTTTACATCCTTTACTAAAAAATTATGTTTAGTACAAGATCTTGTTATACCGACGATATCAACTTCTTGAAAAGCGTCATTGCCAATCAAATGCGTTGGCACTTGTCCAGTAAAAACAACAAGAGGAATAGAATCCATGTAAGCTGTAGCAATACCAGTTACTGCATTTGTTGCGCCTGGCCCACTTGTAACTAAACTAACGCCGACTTTACCAGTGCTTCTTGCATAACCATCGGCCATATGCACAGCGCCTTGTTCGTGCCTTGTTAGTATAAATTCTACGTCTTTTTGTTTGTAGATAGCATCGTGCAAATCAATAATCGCGCCACCTGGTATGCCAAATATATGTTTGACACCTTCTTTCTTGAGGCATTCTATGAAGATTTCTGCACCTTTTAACTTTTCACTCATATTTCCCCCTTGTATAAGTTAAACATCGATTATACAAAAAACTGCAAAAATTGCAAATAATTTGTACAACATAAATACGATTTATAAAAACATTATATTAAAAAATATTTTTTATACATTTGAAGTTTGATAAGACTTGACAAAAATTAAAATTAGAATATCTTTATTAGCAGGTTTAGGCGGTGAGTGCTAATGAAGACAGAGTTAGACGAAAGATACTTAACTGTGTTAAGGGTTGTAGTTGAAAATTTTATAACATATAAAGAGCCATTTGGTTCTAGAATTTTAATAAAAAGGTATAATTTGCCTTTTTCTGCTGCGACAATGAGAAACATAATGTCCGATTTAGAAGAAATGGGTTACCTTAAGCACTCTTATGTATCAAGCGGTAAAATACCAACCGAGCTTGGCTATAAAGTTTATGTTCAGTATTTATTGGAAAATAAAAAGAAGACAAATAATCTCAAACTAAAACAACTTTATAGTAATATTAACTTAAATACAATTGAAGATTTTGTGGCTGATATCTCTAATATTTTGTCCAATTCTTGCGGTTTGGTATCTATGGTTAGTGTGCCTAATATATTTAAACTCAAATTGAAAGATATGAATTTGATTAAAATTGATTCAAATAAATTATTGTGTGTTGTTATAGCTGAGCCGTCCGTTGTAGAAACGAAAATAATAGAAGTTGCAAAATATTATTCTCAAAGCGAGCTTAATGATATATCTCAATTTCTGCAAGAGAATTATAAAGGTTGGGAATTAGAAAAAATTCAAGAAGATTTAAGAAATTCTCTATCGCGCAGCAAGAATGAGTGTGATTTAATCTTTAGTAAGCTAAAGGAAAAAAGCAAGGATTTGTATTTTTCTGGAGTCCAAAATCTTATAAAAGAAAAAGAATTTTATGAAGATTATGAACAGTTAAATAAGATACTTGATATTATTGAAAAAAGAAAATATGTCTCAGAGATTGTCGATTTGATAATAAAAAACGATGAAAAGATACTCATTGGTAACGATATACCAAATGAAAAACTAAAAAAAATGAGCATTGTTGCCCAACCGTACTATTTAGGAGATGTTAAATTAGGATTCGTAGGTGTTTTTGGTCCTATGAATCTTGATTATGAAAATGTTATTTATACACTGGATTTTTTAAGTAAAAAAATAGAGAAATTACTTAAACAAGGGGGATAAAGAATGAATGAGAAAAACGATATAAATGAAGAAGTTATTGAAACCCAAGAAAATAAGAACGTTGAAGATAATAAAAGTCAAAACGCACAAGCGGAGCAAGAAAATGAGATAAACGAAATAAAAGAACAATTAGAAAAACAAAAAGATGCATATTTAAGGTTGCTAGCAGAGTTTGACAATTTTAGAAAACGTACAGAGAGAGAGAAATTTGAAATTGCTGATGTTATTAAAGGTTCAGTGATAAGGGATTTTTTGCCTATTCTAGATAGTCTTGAAAAAGCGTATTTAGTTTCTGCAGATAATGAGTCTATTAGTTCTGGCATAGAGCTAGTAATAAAAACATTTAAACAACTTTTAGAAAAATATGAGATAAAAGAGATTGATACTGAGTGCGAATTTGATCCGAATGTTCACGAAGCCTTAATGACAGTAGATTCAGATACACCAAATAAAATTGTTCAAATATTTGAAAAAGGTTATACTTATAAAGATAAACTGCTTAGACCAGCAAAAGTTTCTGTTGGTAAATCAAATACAGATAATAGTGAGGAGGTTTAAATATGGGAAGAGTTTTAGGTATAGATCTTGGAACAACAAATTCTTGTATGGCCATTATAGAAGGCGGTAGGCCCAAAGTAATTCCAAACGCTGAGGGTACAAACACTACACCTAGCATTGTAGCATTCACGGATAAAGGGGAAATATTAGTTGGACAATCAGCAAAAAGGCAGGCTGTTACAAACCCCAAAAAAACAATTTTTTCTGCCAAAAGATTAATAGGCAGGAGATATAGTTCAAAACAAGCTCAAGAGGCAAAAACTAAGCTCCCATACGAAGTAGTAGAAGGTCCAAATGATGACTGCAGAATAAGAATAGACGGGAAAGACTATACACCACAGGAGATTTCAGCACAGGTATTAATGAAACTGAAAAGAGATGCTGAAAGTTACTTAGGGGAGAAAATTACAGAAGCAGTTATAACTGTACCAGCATATTTTGATGATTCGCAAAGAAAAGCAACCAAAGATGCAGGAACAATTGCGGGTTTAAATGTATTAAGGATAATTAATGAACCTACAGCATCGTCGCTTGCTTTTGGACTAGATACAGCAAAAGAGGGTAAAATTGCTGTTTATGATTTAGGTGGTGGTACATTTGATATTTCTATATTAGAAGTTGCCGATGGTGTTTTTGAGGTAAAATCTACTAATGGCGACACTTTCTTGGGTGGTGATGATTTTGATAGGGTATTGTTGGATTATTTAGCCGATGAATTTAAAAAAGAGCAGGGTGTTGATTTAAGAAATGATCCAATGGCTTTGCAGCGATTGAAAGAAGCTAGTGAAAAAGCAAAAATTGAACTTTCAAGCTCTCTTGAAACAGAAATTAACTTGCCATTTATTACAGCTGATGCCTCTGGTCCGAAGCACTTAGTAATAAAGATTACAAGGTCTAAATTCGAACAACTTGTAGATCCACTTATACAGCGAACGCTTGAGCCATGCAGGCTAGCTTTAAAAGATGCGAATTTAACTCAAAATGACATAGATTATGTAATACTTGTTGGAGGTATGACCAGAATGCCTAAAATCCAGCAAGTTGTAAAAGATTTTTTTGGCAAAGAGCCTAGAAAAGATGTAAATCCAGATGAAGCCGTAGCTATAGGTGCTGCTATACAAGGTGGAGTATTAAAAGGCGAAGTGAAAGATGTATTGCTTCTTGATGTAACACCACTTAGCCTTGGAATAGAAACCTTAGGTGGCGTAATGACGAAAATTATACCTAGAAACACAACCATTCCAACAAAAAAAAGTCAGGTGTTCACTACAGCAGAAGATAATCAGACGGCTGTTACCATTCATGTATTGCAAGGTGAGCGTGAAATGGCTGCAGAAAATAAAACACTTGGCAGATTTGAATTGATGGGCATACCTCCAGCACCCAGGGGAATACCACAGGTTGAGGTTACGTTTGATATTGATGCAAATGGAATATTAAATGTTTCTGCTAAAGATAAAGCTACTGGCAAAGAACAAATGATTCGCATTACAGCTTCAAGTGGTTTGACACAAGAAGAGATTGAGAGAATGGTAAAAGAAGCTGAAATACATGCAGAAGAAGATAAAAGATACAAAGAGTTAATTGAGGTTAAAAATAAAGCAGATTCTATTGTATACTCAACGCAAAAAAGTTTAAATGATTTTGGAGATAAGATTTCAGAAAGCGAGAAAAAAGATATTCAAGAAGCAATTGATGCAACAAAGAAAGCAATGGAATCAGGCACGAAAGAAGAAATAGAAGCAAAGATGAATGATTTGATAAATAAAGCTCATAAATTAGCAGAGGAAGCTTATAAACAAGCTTCAAAAGACGAAGGTCCAACAAATTCAAGTGGTTCAAAACAAGAAGAAGATGTGGTAGAAGCAGAAGTGGAAAAGGAAGATAATAATAAGTAAGTCAAAAGCAACGCTGAAGCAAAGGTAAAAAAAGTTTTTGCCTTTGCTTCAATTTTTTTATTTTTTTTTTAAGGAGAATAACGAAAAGATGGCGAAAGATTATTATGCCATATTGGGTGTAGATAGAAACGCAAGCGTAGAAGAGATTAAGAAGGTATATAGACAATTAGCACTTAAATGCCATCCAGATAAAAATCCAGGCGATAAAGCCTGTGAAGAAAAATTTAAAGAAATCACAGAAGCTTATGCTATACTATCAGATGAAACCAAACGTGCAAGATATGACCAATTTGGTTATGTAAATGAAAATGACTTTGATTTTAATCCATCTAGTTTTGATGATATTTTTGCTTATGTCAATGATATATTTGGTGATATTTTCGGTAATTTTGGCTCGAGAAGTTCTAGGTATCACACTCAAAAAAGGAAAGGTGAAAATATACAGTATCAAATGACAATTTCTTTCAAAGAAGCTATATTTGGTGCCTCAAAAGAAATAGAAATAAGTTACCAAAAGCTTTGTGATGAATGTCATGGTTTAGGTGCAAAGCAAGAGGACCTAGAGACTTGTAGTTATTGTAAAGGCAGAGGTCAAATAGAATATGGTAGTTTTTTTATATCAATGCGACAAACATGTCCAAAATGTGATGGTAGCGGAAAAATAATTAAGAAAAAGTGCTCTAAATGCAATGGCAGAGGTTTTATAATTGAAAAAGAAAGATTATCTATTAAAATCCCAAGAGGCGTGGATAATGGTTATGCTATAAGAATTTCTGGTAAAGGCCATGAAAGCGTTGATAGGATACGTGGCGATTTAATAGTATATTTCAATGTTTTAGAAGATGAAGTATTCAAAAGAGAAGGCCTAAATATCTACCTTGATTTAAATATTTCAATTCCTCAAGCAGTTTTAGGCGATACGGTAGAAGTAGATACTATTTGGGGAAAAAGAAAAATCACAATTGAGCCTGGCACTCAAAGTGGTACTCAAATTTTGCTAAGAGGAGAAGGCGTTGAAATTGAGGGTGCAAAAGGTAGCCAGATTATTAATATAAACATTGAAATACCAAAAAAGTTGACTCAAAAGCAAAAACAACTTATGGAAGAATTTGCAACAGAAATGAACCAATCATTACACCCAAATCAAGACAAGAATATTTTTAAGCGCTTTTTTAGCCAGTAAACATTTTTAAAAACCTGTAGTTAATTGATAGTTTGGATAAATTATATTTTAGAATTATTATATTGAGTAAAAAGTTTAAAATATTGGCTAGTAAAATCGCAAACCATATGCCATTTAATTTCATCCAGATCGAAAGAAAATAAGCACTTGGCAATTGAAATAAAAAAAGGCTGAAAAAATTCATTATGCTTGGCAAAAAAGTATTCCCACAAGCCATAGTGATGCGATTTGCAATTGAGCCCATAGCAAAAAATGGATAGCTTAAAGCGTAATATAAAAAAGCATCTTTGGCTATCTCAAAACATTTAGGCTGATGAGTAAAGACATGTATTATATTGCCAGATAACAAAAATAACAAAATATCTAAAATGCCTATAAATGCTGTGCCAAATAACAGAGATTTTTCAACACCTTCTTTAACAAATGACCAGTTTTTAGACCCAATATTTTGTCCAACTATCACAGCCGCAGCGTTTGATATACCAAAAATCATAAATAATAGAATTTGATAAATGCGAGTTACAATGCTGTAGCTTGATATTGCTATTTGTGAATGCATGGCTATAATTTTTATGATTAGCAACATGCTTAAGATTCTTACTATTAGATGAAAAGAAGCAAATATGCTTTTACCTAAAATCTGTTGAATCAATTTTATGTTTATATTAAACGTGAATGTAAGTTGTGTTTTTGAGATAACATAAATCTGTAATATTAAACCGATAAACATTGAACATATAGTAGCCAAAGCGGCACCTTTTACACCCATCTTTAAAACAAATATGAACAGTGGATCAAGCGCTATATTTATAATTGTAGCTATAAACATTATAGTTAATGTTTTATTGGCAAGAGACATATTTTTAAGTGTAGAGCTATTCAAGCCAAATATAAATGATATGGGTAATCCTAAAATTGAAACACTCAAAAACTCTTTGGCATATATTAGCGTAGAATCCTCTAAACCAAGAAGCTTTAAAATAGTATCCAAAAATGGGTATAATCCCATTGACAATATTGAAAATACTATCATTACAATTAAAGCATTTGAATATATAATGCTTGCTTTTGAAAATTGTTTTGCGCCAAAGCTTTGTGTAAAAAAAATTGACGAAGCAATAGCAATACCAATTGTAAAGGCAGATATTAGCATCAACAGTATGCTTGACGAAACTAAAGCGCCGATTGCACTGTAGCTAATTTTTGAGACAAAAAAAGTATCCACAAGGTTGAATACAGTTTGTAAATTGCTTTCTATTATCATTGGTATAGAAAGCCCAATAAGGCTTTTAATCACTGGATCTTTTGTTGGATCAATATTAGCCAATTTAGTTTATGTAATACTTTAGTAATGCGGCCCTTTTTTTGGCATTATCAATTTTTGTTTCTATATTATTTTTTATCCACGAGCCGTCCAACCATTCTATAGGGTTCACATAATAGCCATCAATTAGCATACCAAAATGTAAATGGTCTCCAACTGCAAGTCCAGTAGTGTCCGTATGGGCAATGATTTGGCCCTTTTGAACAAATTCGCCTTTTTTGACCAAAAAATCTTGCAAATGACCATAAAGGCTGAATATTCCAAGTCCATGGTCTATTAAAATACAATTACCATAAACTCCAATGGGACCCGTAAAGACCACTATACCAGAATTTGCTGCTGGTACTTTTGCATGCTTTATGCTTGCAAAATCAACGCCCATATGGTATTCATTCGTCAGAAGTTTATTATCGTAGTAAAATGTCCTATAATCGCCAAAATACGCCATAACAGCAGATGCGGGCAGTTGCAAAAAAGCTCCTTTAAATAGTATTTTATCTGTATGTATAGAATTTGCAATATTTGCAATTTGTTCGTTGTTTTCTTTTTCAACTTTGTTTATAACTAAATCAAATGCTTGAGCTGGATCTTGTGGATTAAAGTTAATATGCGCTTGCTTTAGTATTGAGTAAACTTTAGTTTCAATGAAATGTGCATCTACTGTCACATCTGTTTTTTTATTTTTAAATGATTCATAGTACACAGGCACATGTACAAAAATTTCGTTTCCTGCATTGTTTTGCGCTACAATTGACGTATCCCAATTTTTTTGCTCGCAGAAAGGGTATGTAAAAAAAGCTATGTATGTATTTGGATGGTTTATTAAGCTATCAGCCTTAAAAGCTCGAAATTTAGCGATTTTTCCATTTGCGTATTTTACCTGTAAGTAAACTTTTTTGAGGCCAATTTTATCATTTGCGTAGAATAGCACTACACTAGAGCCACCTTCTAAAATATTAGCAAAATTGTTTAATAGCACAACTTTGGGGTAGTGGTTGTAAATAGTAACTTCTTTTACAATTTTCTTTTTGAAACCACGAGAAAAATTGTTATGCGAGTAATCAGAAACTTCTATGATAAATTTTGCACTTGCCTCTGGTAGTCTTTGATTGAGTTTAAATTTTAGTGGAAATTCGTATGTATTTTTATTTTCGAAAATCTTGTCGTATAGAGAAATTTTTGTATTCATTACGTATGCATAAATATTAATTTCTTTGAGGGGGTATTTTGCATCTTTAATGTATATATCTAAGCTTTTATTGGAACTTAAGTAAATATTGGGATAGATAACATTGATTTGTATAGGATTTTTTACAAAAAATGGTGTATAATGATAGATAAAGTACGCGCACACCAAAATTATAATAATAAATAAAAACTTTGAGCCAAAGTTTCTTTTCTTTTTCTTTTTTAAATAAAAAGTGTCTTTCATTTTATACTCCTTATTATATCTTTTTGAAGTTTAAGATTTTGGGTTAATGCGCAAATTGTTTTGTATATAGTGGAATTGTGCATAAGTTTATTTGAAGCGTAACTTAATAAAGGTAGACTTCTAAGCACAATTGACAATACAGCAATTAAAAATACAGCTTTTGAAAAACCAAACAAAACGCCAAGTATTCTATCTATATTTGAGAGTTTCATTTTTTTTGATGCACTTTGACTCAAAAAACTTATTAAGCTAACCAGTGTGTATATAATAACGAACATTAAAATAAAACTTATTACATTTGCAAGGATATACGATACACCGAAAGCTTTTTGAACTGGCACTGTTAAATAAGTGTGATATATTACAGATAAATACAAACCCAAAATAACGGCAACAAGTTTAAAAAATTCTTTTATAAATCCATGTATATAGCCTAATATTGATAGACCAATAATAAATGCACCAAAAACTATATCTGTCATTAATTTGCCACCACTGTTTTAAAATTAGAGTAAGTAACACGCCCTTTTTTAAAACCTTTTGGTTTTTTAACAAATTTTACAAACGTGTAATCAACCTCAATTTTATTATTAAGATGCATTTTTTCTTTTATTTTTTGAGCACACTGTTCTAACAAGGCTTTATTGATTTCTTGCAAGCGCTGTGGGTTTTTAATAATTAAATGTGGACCTGGAATATTTTTTGGGTGCATCCATACATCTTCTTTAGATGCATTTTTTAAAATTATTTCATTGCTTTTTGCGTTATTGCCTATATATATGTCAAAACCAAGAATATTAAAATGTTCATAGCTAGAAACCTCAATATGTTTAACTGTATGGTTTGTTTTTTTTGACAAGAAGTTAATATCTTTAATATCAATACTATCATTTAATAATTGTTCTTTCAATTTTGTAACATTTATGTATTCTTGTTTTGATTGATCAAGCAAAGATTCTAATATATTTTTGGCGTTTTTGTATTTTTTGTAAAGCTTATAGTATAAACTGATATTATACTGTATTGTTTTTTCTGGGTTAACAGGAATAGCAACATCTTTTGTAAATCCATGTGGTTTTAAGTAAATTACATCGTTGTTTAATTTATTTAATTTAACAGTAGAAATGTTTTCTAAAAGCGTATCAGCATAGAGTTTCATTTTATCAGCATCTTGGGCTTTTTGTATATCATTTTGTATTTTTTCTATTTTTTCATTTATTTTTTTTAGTTTTTTGTCAATAAAGTTAATAGTTTTAGTTTTGTTTGAACTTTTTTGTGTATTGGTTATGAAGATTTGATTAAATAGTGTTTTTTCATCGATAGTGCTGATATTTTCTACAAATTCAAAATAAAATGGATAGATAAAGTTCCTTGTTTTAAAAGTGTACTGAAATAACGTTTCGTAAGGTTTTCTTGAAATTTCAATAAAATCATCTATATTTTTTTCTGTTATAAATTTTTTTACAAAACTATCAATACCTAAAATATTTTCTCTATGGAATGCTCTTTTTATCACATCTATATTATCCGTTGTGATATCAAGCATTTTGCTAGGTTTATTGTAAGTTCTGTTTGGCAAAATTTGTCTACTTTGTACATATCTTAGGCTTTCAATTATCTTCCAATTGTTATCACATAGTATTAGGTTTCCGTTTCTGCCTGTTACTTCAAACACCAAATAATAATAGTGTTCAATATCTAATCTTTTGTCTAACAAATGCAAAACCAGGACACGCTCAAGACCTGTATAGCTTACATCGATAACTTTGAGTTTATTTATCTTTTTGTGCAAGCTAATTGCAAAATTACTTTGAGTTTTTGGAAGTTGATAATTACCAAAAAACAAAGCACTCGGTGAATCTAATTTAAAAAATATAGATGAACCGTTCTCTAAATTTAAAACAATACTACCAAGACTTCCATATATGTGCGTAACCTTTTGACCTACAATATCTTTTTTTGCTTTTGTCGCAAAATAATTAAATAAAAAATTATTCATACGCCAAATAAACCTCTCAAGATGAGAGGTTTATTTTTTCTTCTCGCTCAGTCTTTTTTTCTTGAGAGCCTTTTTGCGAGCTGCCAGCGCTTTTTTCTTTTTCTTTTCACTAGGCTTTTCATAGTGTTCTCTTTTTTTTATCTCAGAGAGAATACCAGCGCGCTCGCATTGTTTCTTGAATCGCTTAAAAGCTTCTTCAAAAGATTCATTGTCCCTTACATAGACACCCGGCAAACAAATCACCCCTTTTCTTTTTAGTTAGCACTATTATATTAGAAAAAAGAGATTGGGTCAATATCAAAGTGTAGATTAATCTCATATAAGTTATTTGCTATGATTTGAAGCGTTTTGAATATATCTAAAGATTTAATAATTATATGGTATCTATACCTATTTTTTATTTTATCAATGGGACATTTTGTTGGACCAAGAAAGCTGACAGTATTGCTTTGTAAAATGCTAGCACATGTTTCAATTTGTTCTTTTGCCGTTTTTTCTTTTGTGTGCGATGAAATAATTCTTATCAAATGGGAAAAAGGGGGATAGCCTAAGGATTTCCTGATTTTTATTTCTTCATTTAGAAAGCCCTCGTAATCGTTGTTTTTAATAAAATGTTCAAGTCTTGATGGAATTTTTGATTCAATAATAACATTGCCTTGTTGTTTGCGGCCGCTTCTGCCCGCTGTTTGCATAATTAAAGATAATGCCTTTTCATCTACCCTAAAATCAGGCATAGCAAAAATAGATTCAATGTTTGATATAATAACTAAGTTTATTTTCTCTATATCGTAACCTTTTGATATCAAACTTGTCCCAATTATAATGTCTATTTTCCCATCAAGCAGATTAGAAAATACCTCTTGCGAGTATCTTTTTGATGAGGCTGTATCTCTATCTAAGCGTTTAATATTTAAGTGTGGAAACTTTTTGAGTAAAAATTCTTCCATTTTTTGTGTGCCTACACCAATGCCCTTTATGTTGTAACTTAAGCAACTTGGACATTGCTTTGGTATAGGAAAACTTGATTCACAAAAATGGCATTTTAAATCTTGCGTTTTTTTATGGAATACAAGCGAAACATTGCAATTTGGACATCTAAAAATATGGCCGCAGTCTTTGCAAATTAAATAATGTGCAAAACCGCGCCTATTAACTAGTATTGCACACGTTTGATTATTGGATAGAGCTTGCTCTATACGTTTTATTGATTGAGTGCTCAACATTTCTTTATCGGATGTGGCAAATTCAATTGTAGGCAGCGGACAATTATTGACACGCTTTGTAAGTTTGAATAAGTTAAATTTTCTTGTGATAGCAGCTTTATAGTATGTTTCAACAGTTGGCGTTGCACTTGATAAGATTACGGGTATGTTTAATTGCTTTGCCCTGTATATTAACAAATCTTTAGCATTGTAGCAAGGCGTATTTTCCTGTTTGTATGAGTCATCGTTTTCTTCGTCTACAACAATTAAACCAGTGTTTGACAAATCTACAAAAGCAGCAGAGCGAGTGCCTAAAAGCACCCTCTTTTGTTGCATTCTAAATAAGTTCCACTCTAGAAATTTTTGTTTTGGCGTCAATTTTGAGTGATAAACTGCAACCGTATCAAAAAAACGCTCTTCAAATACCATCTTATACTGATTGGTTAGCGCAATTTCTGGCACAAGCACAATGGCGTTTTTGCCTTTTTCTATGACATCTAATATTTTGTGTAAAAAAACCTCTGTTTTACCAGAGCCGGTTACACCAAATATGAGATTTACGCTAAATTTATCCAGTTCTATGGATTTATAGATTTCATTTTGCTCTTCGTTCAACTTCAAAAATTTGTCATAATTTATGTGCGTTTTGATATTGTTTTCAAAATCTATTGGTGTTTGAGAAAAAGCGAGCGAAGGTAAAGAATTCTTCAGAATCAAGCCCTTTGGACTTAAATAGTAGTAGCTTGCAAAATTTATAGTATTTATAAGCTCTTTGCTAATAATTGGTTTAGTATCCACAACAGAAATAATTTCTTTAATATCAGATATATTTGGTTCTGATAATTGTTCAAATACTATACCAACTTTTTTTCTATTTTTAAAATCCACTAAAACCCTTGTGCCTATTGGGATTTGCAGTGTGCTTTTGTAAATGAAACCTTTATTTAAAGCAATATTGAATAGGACACTGTAGTAATTCATGTTAAACATTTTTCATAAGTGCTAATTTCTCTTTTTCGGATTTACTTGTTCTATTTGTACTCCCATAAAAACTTTTTTATAGGTTGCCTTAAAGTAATTTGACAAATCTTTATTGTCTAGTTGATTAAAGATGTCTATGTAATATGTTAATACTTGCTTTAAATGCATTTTGTCATTTGGATTTTTGCTTTTTTCTAATTTATTTATCCATGCTTTGCATATTTGTGAACCATTATCTTTATCAATTTGATACTCTACTATACCCATCATATCACAGCCGGGTAAGTAATTGTTGTAACAAGAGCCGGAAAAATAGATAAATGCGTTTTTGTAATCACTTTTTTGTAAGAAATAAATTGCTTGTTGATACATCATTTGACCATTTGAAATCTCTTTTGATTGCGCATTTGCGCTAAAAAAGAAATAAATAATAATAGCTACAGCAAAAAATTTCATATACTATATAATAAACTAATTTTTGGAAATCGCAATTTTAAAAAAAAAGGGGAAGAGCCCCCAAGTATTTATCCAACAGGCAATAAAGTTTTTAGCAGTACAGTTACTAAAATAACAAAAATTAGAGCTAAAGCGCCAATTAAGTACTGCATATTGTATTCTTTTGACTCTGTGCGGTTTTTGTTTACATAGGATACAATATATTGCATAAGACCCATAAAAAACCCGCCAATAATTAGCGTAATAATAAACGACACGACAGTGTTTGCTCCAAATAGTGTATGCCAGTAAACTTGCCCTAAATCACTTGAAACATAAAAGTCTTTCTCGAAAGGAAAGCCAAATATAAATATAGCCATGCCTACAAGCATGCCTAACCCAAATACCCATGCATCTTTTTTGCCACTTGCAATGGCTGCCACAGATGTGCCTGGGCAATAACCGCTCATTGCCATCCCAACGCCAAATAATAGTCCTCCAAAAATATATGGCCACAAGTATAAGTTAGGTGTCCAAATGTTTGGTATTTGTATTAGACCCAAAGAGCCAAAAACCAAAAACCACAACGTAGATGTAATTATTGCTGTAACCATCATCTGTATAACGCGGTTATTCCTAAAATAAAATTCATCTGTAATATTTTTTGCTGATGCAAAGCCTGAAACTTCTAGGAAAAAGCCAAACAAAAAGCCACCAAATATTGAAAATAGCATATTTGTATGGCCTGATATAATACCATTTATGTAAAGTGGTGCGCTCATAGCCATTGCCTCCTAAATAATCTTGCTGTTAAATAAACACCTGCAAATACGCAGAATAAAAATAGCCAACCGCCAATTGAAAATGCTCCAGCACCAGCTAATCCTTGTCCGCTCGTGCAGCCTCTTGCGTATCTTGTAGCATATGCAATTAAGATACCACCAAAAAATGCCATTGCGTACCTATATGATGTAGGCGCACTTGGACCTTTGTCTGTAGAAAGTCTTAGTCTTCCGCCAATTAGCGCACTTACAAAACCGCCAATAAATATGCCGATATCAATAAAGAATATGCGGTTGTACAAAATGTGAGTGATTGCATGATCGCCAAGATCCTTTCCCGTATAGGCATTTGATGCAATGTAGGATTTGCTAAACAATGCAATAATAAAAGCTGATGCTTGCGAAAAACCACCACTTGCACCAAAACCCGCACCTGAGACATAGTAAAAAATAAACAGCGTTGTACCAACCAAAAACCCACCAATCAATGTTCCCCAATAACCTTTTTGTTGCATAAAACCTCCCATTTTACAATCTTGTTTTGAAGTTTATTATTTTTACATACAATATCAAGAGTGATTTATTTATTTAAATAACTCACTTATTTAGCGATAAAGCCGCAACGGTCTCAAAATGATACGTGTTTGGAAACATATCTATTAAAAAAATCTTTTCGAGCGAATAATTTTTTAGCATATATATATCCCTTGCAAGCGTTGGTGGCTCACACGAAACATATATAACCCTCTTTGGTTTTTTTTCATTTATAAAGCGCATTAAATTTTGGCTGCCATTGCGAGGCGGATCTAAAATAACAGTATCAATGGGTTTTTCATAACAAATAGGTTTTTCTAAATCGCAGTGGAAGGCTTTTATATTGTTTAGTGAAAGTCTTTGAGCATTTTGACTTAGTGTTTGCACAGATAAGCTATCAATTTCAAAAGCATCTATGCTATGGCCAGCTAAAGCCAAAGGGATTGTAAAATTTCCAATACCACTAAAAGCTTCAAATATATTGTTGCCATATGCCAAATTTGTAACAATTTTAATTAGTTCTTTATTTGCATACAGATTTACTTGAGTGAAGCTGCCCATTTTGTATTCGATGTGTACACCTTTTGATATGAAAGACAAATCAAGTTTTAATGGTGAGCCCTTTTTTGTTGCTATGTGCATGAAGCTGTCAACTTCTACAAAAGTTTTTTTGTGTTTTTTAATATAACCATTTATGGATTTTTCAAGAATAGGGCAAAAGTCTATCTCCAAAAATTCGCGTGAATTAAGCTTGAAAAAGCCGATTTTTTTGCCTTGATTTTGAAACTTGACTCTGTGCCTGTAAAATGTTTGTTTGCCTTTTATTGCTTGAATGTTATCAATTTCAATATTGGCAATGCGCTTTAGTATATTTTTTAGAATTTGCTGCTTTATTACGAGTTGCTCGCTATAGTGTAAATGTTGATAATGGCAGCCACCGCAAATTCCAAAGTATTTGCAAAAAGGCTTTTTTCTTGAATGTGAGTTACCCAAAATTTCTACAACTTCCCCAATTGCATAATCTTTCTTTTCTTTAATAATTTTTATTTTAACTGTATCATTTGTTGCAACAAATGGAATGAAAACAATTTTGTCTTTTAAATAAGAATATCCATAACCTTTATAAGCTTGACCTACAACTTGCACTATCATACACAACAATTATACACGCGTTGTTTCGAGATTACAAAAAAGTTGTTCTTGAATTAAAATTATTTATGATTAAATTGATTGAAAAGGAGGTTTTTATGAGAGAAGAAACAGATTCAATGGGAAAAATAATGGTACCAGATGACGCTTATTGGGGAGCCCAAACGCAAAGGGCGCTAAAAAATTTTAACGTCTCTCGAAAACGCATGCCACTGGATTTTATAAGAGCATTAACAATTGTTAAACTTGCATGTGCTCAAGCAAATAAGGAGCTAGGCCATCTGGAAGAAAAAAAAGCAAATGCAATCATTCAAGCATGTGAAGAAATTTTAGACCATAAATTTGACAACCAATTTCCCGTTGATGTTTATCAGACAGGCTCTGGCACTTCTACGAATATGAATGTAAACGAAGTTATTGCAAATAGGGCAACAGAAATTTTGGGTGGCAAAAAGGGCGAGAAATTGGTACATCCAAACAACGATGTGAATAAAGGTCAATCAAGCAATGATACTATACCGAGTGCAATGCACATAATGATTGTTGAGCTATACAATAGCAAACTCTTAAATGTTTTAAATGATCTTGTAGAATCGTTGGATTTTAAAGAAAAAGAATTTAGAAATATTATAAAAATTGCTAGAACTCATATGCAAGATGCTGTACCAATGAGACTTTCTGATGAATTTGGCGCTTATAAAACTCAGATTTTAAATAATATTAATCGCTTAAATTGTGCTGTGGATGGTTTAAAAGAGCTTGCTTTGGGTGCTACTGCTGTAGGAACAGGTCTTAATGCGCCAAAAGGATTTGCGCCTCTTGCAATAAAAAAAATATCTGAATTTACTAAAACGCAATACAAGCAAGCTCCAAATTTATTCGAAGCCATTGCCTCAAAAGATGCTGTGAATTTTTTTGCATCAGGTTTATCAACATTAGCATCAAGTATGATAAAAATTGCTAGCGATATAAGGTTTTTATCATGTGGGCCACGATGTGGTATTGGCGAGTTAATCCTAAAAGATTTACAACCTGGTAGCTCAATAATGCCTGGAAAAGTAAATCCAGTGTTGCCTGAATCTGTATTGCAAGTATCTTATACAGTGATTGGTTATACTCAGATAATCAATATGTGTGCGCAAGCTGGCGTTCTTGAATTAAATGTTATGATGCCAACAATCATATACCATATACACGAAGCTATAAATATCATGTCAAATGTCATTAATAATTTTAGTACAGATTGCATATTGCCTTTAAAAGCGAACAAAGAGCGTATTAATAGCTTTGTTGAAAATTCATTGGCGCTTGTTACACCTCTGTCTTTAATAGTTGGTTACGATGAAGCAGCAAAAATTGCTCACGAAGCTTATATAACAAACAAAACAATAAAGGAGGTTGTTTTATCAAAAGGCATATTAACAAAAGAAGAAGCAGATGAAATCTTAGACCCGCATAAAATGGTCTAGATTTTTCTAAAAGAAAAAGATTTTTTAATAGGATAATTAATATCAATGATGGGCTGATTTTTTAATAATTGTAGTGCTTTTTTTACTTTATACTCGTATGATAAATGCGTATACACTTTGTAACCAATCAATACCAAAAGCAAAAATAATATAAATATAAAGATCTTCCTCACACTCATGTTTTCAAAAATATTCTATTTTTTAAAATTGTCAAGCATCTAATTTATCCTTTAGTCATATATTGACTAATGGGTATATTTGATATAATTTGTCTAAAAAAAGGAGGCGAGATATGAAACTTGAAGGTAAAAATTTAGGTTCGCTTCATTTAAAAAATCCATTTATAGCCGCACCTGTTAAAACTGCTTATGCAGACCTTGAATCACATGTTAATCAAAGACACCTGAATTATTACGAAAATCTGGCAAAAGGTGGTGTTGCGTTAATTATTATTGAGCCAACTGCTGTATTAAAAAGCGGTAGAGAGCACCCAAAGCAGTTGTGTATTGATGAAGATTATTGCGTTGAAGAGTTATCAAAAATTACAAAAGTTATTCACGACAATGGTTCATTGGCTTGCATAAATTTAAACCACGCTGGCAGAGCGGCAAACCCAAAAGCTAGTGGTGGTGTTGTCTTAGCGCCAAGCGCTATCATGTGCCCATCCACAATGCAAACACCAAAAGAGCTTACAAAACAACAAATTCAAGAAATTGTTGAAGCATTTGGCAAAGCAGCAGCACGCGCAAAAAAAGCTGGGTTTGATGCTATAGAAATACAAGGTGGTATGGGCTATTTGATTGCGCAATTCTTAAAAGCAAGAACCAATAAACGCACAGATGAGTTTGGTAAAGACAAATTGCTTTTCGCAAAAGAAGTATTTGAAGCAGTCTCAAATGCAAGCGGCGGTTTGGATTTAATTTTGAGAGTGTCAGCAAATGAGTTTATAGAAGATGGTATTTGCGAAGACGATAATGTAGCGCTAATAAATTTAGCCAAAAAATATGGTGTAAAAGCGGTTCATGCAGGACTTGGAAATGCTTGTGATACACCTTTATGGTATTATAGCTATGTTTCAACACCCACAGATAAACAAATAAACTCATTTAAAAAATTAAAGAGTCTTATTGACTTACCAATTATAGTTGATGGAAGAATGGGCAACCCAGACAGGATTAATGCTTTACTTAAAGAAGGTTGGATTGACTTTTTTGGACTTGGCAGATCGCTTGTAGCAGACCAGTACTTTGTTAATAAACTATTAAATGATGAGATAGATAAAATATGGTATTGTGGTGGTTGTTTGCAGGGTTGTTTATACAATGTAAGAAGCGGTATAGGTCTTGGTTGTATCACAAACCCATTTGTTGATAAAAAGTTTTTTACAAAATCTGAAAAGAAACTAAAGGTATGTATAGTGGGTGGTGGCCCCGCTGGAATAGCGTGTGGCATTTATGCTCGCATGAAAGGTTACGATGCAACTGTATTTGAAAGAAAGGAATTAGGTGGTCAATTTATACTTGCCACAAAAGCACCGTACAAAGATGCCATGCAAAAACCTCTCAATTCTTTGATAAATGAAGCCAAAAGAATGGGCGTAGAGTTTAGGTTAGAAGAAGCAACATATGAGAAGCTAAAAAGTATAAACCCAGATTTAGTTGTTATAGCAACAGGTGCTAATTCTCAAATCCCAAACATCAAAGGCATAGAAACGCAATATGTTATTGATGCATTTAGTTTTTTTGAAGGCACGCTAAAGCCGAGAGGCAAGAGGGTATTGGTATTAGGAATTGGATTAATCGGTAGAGAAGCTATAGAGATTTTAGCTAACGAAGGATTTGAAGTTGTAGGTGTTGATATACTAAGCGAATTAACGCAAGACTTTACGTTGGCAAGACTTAAAAATAACACTAATATAAAGCTATTTGTAGGAACAGGTATTGAAGAATTTAGCAATGATGGTGTTTTTGCAAGACAAGAAGATGAAGTTATAAATTTAGGAAAGTTCGATACAGTTATCTCAAGTATAGGTACAAAATCAAATAAAACATTATATGAGCAAATAAAAGATAAATTTAGCAATGTTGAGATTATTGGTGACGCGTTTAAAGTAGCCGATATCTATAGCGCAACTCAATCGGCATACCTTTTAATAGACAAGTACTAATTATATGGGCAGACTTTGTTTGCCCATATTTCAATAAAACATAAAACTAAAACTAATTCTTATTAAATATGAAATTATAAGAAACTCGATTGTGCTAGATCTTTGGTGCCGGGGGCGGGAATCGAACCCGCATGGGGTTGCCCCCACTGGATTTTGAGTCCAGCGCGTCTACCAGTTTCACCACCCCGGCCAATCACAGACAATATTATTATGAACTAAAAAAAAAGTCAAGTCATAGTTTTATGACAATGATTTTTTTAAATCGAATAAGATTTTTCCTATATCTTTTATGTTTTCTTGGTTTAACTCAAAAACTTTGTATGTAAATTTGTTACCACTGAATTCTTTAATATCTTCGAGCACAAACGAAGCACCTAATTTATCCGTACCAGGTAAAATCAGGTAAATAAATTTATTGCCTTCACTAAAAAAAGCATCCGAATTACGCAGTATTTTATTTAAAATCTCAAGCGTATATTTTAAATCTTTGGCGTCATCAAATTTCAATATTGCAATACAAAAAAAATCTAAAGCGTTGATCGTTTCATCTAGGTTTAATTCTTTTTTTACCCTTGAAATATTTGCAAAAGAATAATTAATTAGACTTTGTAAACACGTAATATCGAAAATTTGTTGAGCCATTTTTACCTCATTTTTCCCATTTGCTCTAAAATTATACAATGAATGTGATTGGTTTTCAAGTAAATTTTGGCCAAGCTCATTGAATTATTATAAATAAGCATTATAATTGCTATATGACAATGGATTTCAGTACAGCTGAATTTTTTTCTTTTACATTAAAAAGCATTGTTTCGATTTTTGCGATATTGAACCCATTTGGTGCTTTACCTGTTTTTGTAAGTCTTACTCAAAATTATTCTAAAGTCGATAAACGCTATGTAATCAAACGTTCTGTGTATTTTGTATTTGGCATTTTAACATTCTTTTTTGTATTTGGCGAGCTTATATTCAAAATATTTGGTATAAATATAGGTTCGTTAGAAGTTGCCGGTGGCATTTTACTATCTTTAGTTTCCATTAATATGGTATTTGGCAACCCTCATAAAGAGCGCACGTCAAACGACGAGTTAGCAGAAGCAGAAGCTAAAGAAAATATAGCACTTGTGCCGCTTGCTATACCTTTATTATCTGGACCTGGTGCTATAGCAACTGTTATTACTCTATCCACTTCTGTTAAAAGTTTTTTTCTTTATGTTGGAATTTTTATAGCTATTGTAATCTCATGCATTGCTGTTTATTTTGTTTTAATTAGCTCTTCCTATTTAAATAGGTTTTTAGGAAAAATTGGTATAGGTATCATTTCAAGACTGATGGGCATTATTTTACTTGCAATATCTGTACAATTCATAGTGAATGGTTTAAAAACGCTTTTCCCAGTTATGCTAAAATAAAATGTATGAATTTAATCAAAAGAGAATATTATAATTTCATTAAAATATATTAATTTGACTAAATTAATGATTTTTGTATATTAGCAATTGTTGATTGTGAGAGGTAAAAATGAAACAAATATCGAAAGATGAATTTAAAACCTTATCGTATGAAAAGATTTTTGAACTGTTAGAAACAAGTGAAAGCGGGTTAACACCAAAAGAAGCTACAAAAAGACAAAATGAGTTTGGTTTTAATGAAATACCAGAAAAAAAGCAATCTTTAATTGTTTTATTTTTCAAAAAATTTTGGGGTCTTACCGCATGGATGTTGGAATTTATAATAATTTTATCAATTTTTTTGAAACATTACATTGATGCTTATTTTATAGGTGCGCTTTTATTATTAAATGCCATACTTAGTTTTTATCAAGAATCAAAATCATCACAGGCTGTAGAAGCTTTAAAAAAGCAACTTGCCATAAAGGTTAGAACATTGCGGGGCGAGTGGATATTAATTGATGCGAGGGAAATTACTGTTGGAGATATCATTCGTATTAGGGCAGGCGATTTTGTCCCAGCTGATGTAAAAGTCATAGATGGTTCTATTGGCGTTGACCAGTCTGCCTTAACAGGTGAATCGCAACTTATACAAAAATCAAGCAATGATATTTTGTATTCTGGCTCTATTATAAAAAATGGTGAGTGCACAGCTGTTGTTGTCTTTATTGGTATAAATACATATTTTGGCAAAACAACAGAATTGGTTGAACTTGCAAAGCCAAAACTTAATATCGAGCACATGATAACTAAAGTTGTTAAATTTTTGATGGTAATTGTTGTGGGCTCACTTGCTGCAACATTTGTAGTTTCTTATGTAAGAGGTGAAAATCTTTTTGTTTTATTGCCTTTGATGTTGATTTTGCTAGTTAGTGCCATACCTGTAGCATTGCCTGCAATGTTTACTGTGTCTATGGCGCTTGGATCCATGCAGTTATCGAAAAAAGGTATACTAGTAACGCGATTGAATGCCTCAGAAGATGTAGCTTCCATGACAACTCTTTGTGCAGATAAAACGGGCACAATGACAGAAAATAAGTTGTCTTTAACTGAAGTTAAGCCTATTTCTAACTTTAAAGAAGAAGATATTTATTTGTTTGGAGCGCTATGCAGCTTTGAAGCTAACCATGATCCAATCGATTTAGCATTTATTAATGCATGTAGGCAGAAAAAAATTGATTTGTCAGATTACGAACAAATTAATTTCATACCTTTTGATCCAAAATTTAAACGCACGCAAGCAGTTGTAAAATATAAATCGGAACAAATCATTATTACAAAAGGTGCTTATGAAAGTATTTGTAGCATGTGTCCTATAAATGACAGCAACGTGAAATCGCAGTTAGATAAAACAGTTAATGAGTGGGCGGCGAAAGGTTATAAAACAATTGCTTTGTCAATTGAAAAAAACGCTATTGTAGATTTTGTTGGTATAGCTGCTTTATATGACCCGCCAAGGAAAGATTCGAGTGTTTTTATAAAAGAGTTGCGCAAGCTTGGTGTAAATATAAAAATGCTAACAGGGGATGCAAAACCTATTGCCAAAGAAATATCCAAAGAAGTTGAAATTGGAGAAAATATCAGCGAAGGGAAAATCATTAGAGAATTTTTGTCGACTGATGCAAAAAAGGCGTATGAGATTGTCAAACAAACGGATGGTTTTTGCGAGGTATTGCCAGAAGATAAATTTTATATCGTCAAAGCTTTACAAAATGGTAATGAAATAGTGGGTATGACTGGCGATGGTGTAAATGATGCGCCTGCTTTAAAACAAGCTGAAGTAGGTATAGCCGTAAGCAATGCAACAGATATAGCTAAAAAAGCCGCAAGCGTAGTATTGCTCCAAGAAGGTTTGGGAACAATTGTCAATCTAATTAAAATGGGGCGAATAATTCACCATAGAGTGTTAAATTGGATTGTAAATAAAATTGTAAAGACATTTCAAACTGTTGTATTTGTATGCATAGCGTATTTAATTACGAAGGAATTTGTTGTTTCAGCGTTAGATGTTGTATTGCTGCTTTTTATTATAGATTTTGTTACTATCTCGTTTTCTACAGATAATGTAAGATGGAGTAATAAACCTGAAGTGTTTAACATTAAGCCCATTGTTAGTGTAAGTGTTGTGATTGGTATCTTGACTGTCTTGGAATCTTTATTTATTTTGTACATAGCAGATAGAAACTATCACATTTTTTCAAATGAACACATGCTTCATTCTTTTGGCTTTGGTATTTTGCTGTTTTCTAATATATTTAACGTTTTTGTTATCAGAGAAAGAGGGCATTTTTGGGAATCTATTGCTAGCAAGGTTTTGTTGATTTCAATGCTTGCAGATATTGTAATTGGTGTATTAATGCTAAGTTTTGGCATTATTGTAGAAAAAATACCTTTAGAATTAATTGTTATATTAATAGGCTACCTAATTTTAGTGTCTATATTAAATGATTTTATTAAGGTTGCTCTAAGCAGACGTTAGAAAATCATGGATGCAATTTTAGTTAGAGCATTTTTTGCCGTATCAGCAAGAAAAATATGGGGTTCGCACACTTGTGTTGCATCGCGCGCTGGATTTATTGTAACAATTTTGGAACCGTAAAATTTTAATTTATTTGCAACATAGTCATTTGTAGGAACTGCTCCGCTTGAGCCAATGAGAAATACAACATCTGGCGTTTTTACATCGCTCATGAATTGGTAATAGTTATTTGCTTGATACTCATTTTCGATATAATCCCAATCACCAAACATTAATATATTAGGACGCAGTAAGCTAGAACACACAGGACAATGTGGCAGGTTGCTTGCAATCATAGTATTTTTATCTAAATCGCACAGCGGCACATCATAGTTTTCTTTTACAAAATAGCTGCATGCTAAGCCTCTTGTGCATTGTAATCTCCACATAGAGCCATGTACTTCATATACATCTGCAGGTGCCACACCAGAGCGCAAATGATAACCGTCTGTGTTTGTTGTGTGCACAAATGATTCCTCAAACACCTCTTTCATCATGCGTACAATTTCATAGTAGCCAACATGGGGTGAATTTTTATGAGCGTTTCTTCTGCGCCATTCATAAAAAGCCCATGCATACTGTGGGCGCACTTCAAAACTATAAGGCGATGCTAATTCTTGGGGTTCTAATCCTTTTTCTTTAAAAACTGGAAAATTGCGCCAATAGCCTTCTTTATCTCTAAAAGTGGGTATGCCAGAATCGGCACTCATACCAGCACCTGTCAAAAATAGTGCCGTTTGACTTGATTTGATTAGCCTAACAACCTCATTGTAATCATTTACAATCATTTTCTCTCCAAAACAAACAATATGGGTCAATTTCTAAATAATCACCAAAATATGCATCGGCTCTTGCTCTACAACCTCCACATATATTAATATAATCACAATGTGCGCATTGTGAAGAGTAATGTTCAAATGTGCGTAAATTTTTGAAAATGTCTGAATTGTCCCAAATGTCAAGAAATGATTGATTTGTGATGTTTCCTGATGTGCGCAAAAAATAACTGCATGGTTTTACTGAGCCATCAAAACCAATAAAAGCTATTGATTGTCCAGCAATACACCCTTTGGCGCCACCCGTTGAAAAACTTAAACTGCGCCTTTTGTAGTCTATGCTGAATGTTTTTGAGTAGATATCTGCTATGGCATAGTATTCTGGTGCGCAAGTAGGCCTAATAAACATGTCTTTTTCTTCTAGTTCAAGTTTAAAGTGCCATTTGAGGATTTTGTAATAATCGGTTTTTGATATAAGCTCTGTTCTTAGGTCTTCTCCTCTGCCTGTTGGTACAATGATAAACATGTACCAACTTTTTGCGCCCAACGATTTTGCTAATTTGTATGTATTTTCAATATCATGTTGGTTGCGTTTTGTAAATGAAGAATTGATAATGAATGGCACATTGTGTGCTTTCAGTAATTGACTAGCAGATATTGTGGCTTCAAATGCGCCTTTTTGGCCCCTAAAGTTATCATGTGTTTGACTTGTGGAGCCATCCAACGATAAAGATACTATATCAAAGTGTTGTTTGATTTTTAAAGCAATTTTTTCATCAACAAGTGTCCCATTAGTAGCAAGGCCTATGCGCCAATTTAGTTGTTTGGCAAATTGTGCTATCTCAAAAACATCTTCGCGCAACAAAGGTTCTCCGCCTGTTAGAACAAGTACTGGCTTGAAGCGCAAATTAATGTCTTTCAATGTGTTTGTTATTTGTTCAAATGTTAAAACTTCGTTTAATTGGGCGCTTGCATTTGTGCGACAGTGAATGCAATTTAAATTGCACTTAGGTGTTATCTCAAACGCAAGCCATTTTAGCTCATTCATTGATTAAATCGTTTCTCTAGATAATCCCATCGCTTTTTAATGGATTCTCTTAATTCTTGTATTTGGTTTTCTGTTAAGCCTTTAAATCGGCCTTGCAATGATAGATACTCAGTAACATCTAAAAATTTTGGTTTTTTTGTAAGTTTGTAGCGGCCATTTTCTATTTCATATAGCGGAAATATTCCAGTTTCTACGGCCATTTTTGACACTTCAATGGTTTTGTCTTCACGAAATTTTTGACCTGGAGGGCATGGTACAAATATGTGTATAAATTTAAAACCCCTAATGGATTTTGCTTTTTCAAATTTTTTTGTAAAGTCTTGTGGGTAAGCTACAGTTGCTGATGCAATGTATGGCACAAAATGTGCTGCCAAAACACCCATGATATCTTTTTTGGGCCTATTTTTGCCTTCTGGTGTTGTAGTAGTTTGTGCAAATAGCGGCGTTGCTGAACTGCGTTGAATACCTGTGTTCATGTAAGCTTCGTTATCATAGCAAACATAGATAATATCATCATTGCGTTCTGCTGCACCACTTAAAGCTTGAAAACCGATATCAAATGTGCCACCATCACCTGCCCAACCCACAACATTTATATCGTCTTTGCCTTGCATTTTAAAAGATGCCTTTATGCCACTTGCAACTGCGGCTGTGGTTTCAAATGCTGTGTGAAATACGGGAGCACCAGCATAATTTTTACCCACAGGTCCATTTATTATTGTCCAACAACACGCAGGTATGACAAGCACTGTATTTGGCCCCAAAGCCTTAAGGGCTAATCTCATAGCAAGTGATGCGCCACATCCTGGACATGCTAAATTATTTGGTAATGCTATTTCTTGTGTATTTAATTTCATATATTACCTCTCATAAAAACATACTTTCTACTTTGTTATCTAAAGCGTTTAAGAAAGCTCTTTGCAAGTCTGTCTCTAAAATATCAAAACCGCCAAGACCTCCAACAAAGCCTATCACATTGCACAAATCAAGCCCACCTGCTATTTCGTCTTTTAGAATACCGCCTTTTCCATGCGAAATATTTCTATCAAAAACGACAATTAATTTTTTGTTGTCAAGCAGAGCTTTTAATTCATCTTTTGGAAAAGGTCTAAACATATTAACCTTTACAAGATTGACATCGATACCCATAGCTCTTAGATTATCTACAGCCAAATGCGCTGTTTGGCTAAGTGTGCCTAGTGTAACAATTGAGTATTCGCTCTCTATTGTGGGATAACACTCGACTGCCTTGTAGGAGCGAGAGCTAATATTGTAAAAATTTTTTGAAACCTCTTTAAAAATATCAAATACCTTTAGCATATCCAAGTGTTGCTGCTTTTTTATTCTATAGTAGTCTTTTGGAAAAGCTAGTTCTCCATATGCTTTGGGGTTGTTTGGATCCAATGTGTCTCTTTTTAATTTTGGCAATATTTGATGCGCTTGCTCTTTTTCAAGCAATTCCACTGGTTCTTTTGCGTGCGTAAGCAAAAACCCATCTAAACACACCATAGTGGGGAAAAGCGCTTTTTCTGCTATAGCAAAAGACATAATTACAAAATCAAAAACCTCTTGTGAGTTAGCTGCGTATAATTGTATCCAGCCTGTATCTCTTTGCGATAGTGAATCTGTTGCTTCAGCCCAAATATTCCAACCAGGTGCTATGGCTCTATTTGCATTTGCAAGCACTATTGGCAACCTTGCGCCACTAGCCCAGTGCAAAACTTCGTGCATTAGCAAAAGCCCTTGAGAGCTTGTTGCAGTAAATGTCCGAGAACCAGCAATTGATGCACCAATACATGCTGCCATTGCAGAATGTTCTGATTCTACCTTTATAAACTGGGTATTCATTTTTCCTTCATATATAAAATCAGCTATTTTTTCAATAATGGATGTTTGGGGTGTTATGGGGTACGCACTGATAACTTCTACATTACACAATGATACTGCGTAACTTACCGCATCGTTTCCACCTAAGACTTTTCTCATATGCACCTCACTGACTCGTATGCTAATTTTGCACCTTGTATATTTAAATCAGCTTTTTTATCTATTTTAGATTCTATGGCTTTACTTAATATATCAAAACTGAAATCGCCTGTTATTTTGCAATATGCACCAAGCATTGTTGTATTAATTATTGGTATAGCAGGGCTGCCCAAGCCTAGCGATAAGGCTATGGCATTTGCATCTACAACATATATTGTTAGTTTGCTGGGTTTTGTTTTTAAATTTGCAGCGTTAACTAATAAAATGCCATCTTCTTTCAATCGGGCTGTTTCTATAATTGAAAGACTAAACAGTACAGACATGTCTTCGATTTCAACGGGATAGCGTTGATAGATTGTTTTATCATCTACCCTAATGTATGAGTGCGATGGCGAACCTCTGCGCTCTGCCCCATACGATGGCATAAATTGCACATATTTACCGCTTTCAAAGTAGCATTGAGCTAAAATCTCACCCGCTACAACTACTCCTTGACCACCTCTGCCATGCAAACCAATTTGCTTCATAGATAACCTCACGCCATTTTATTTATATATTCAACAACTATATCATTTGATTCTACCGTGTATTTGAGATGATAAAGCCCACGCGGTGCTGGACCAGAGACTCTATTTCCCCACTCATCATACACACTGCCATGACATGGGCAAATAAACTTTTTTTTATCATTGTGCCACCCTACAATGCAGCCCAGATGCGTGCAATGAGCATTTAATGCTAAGATTTTTTTGTCTCTATCAATTAAAAACACGCTGTCTTTATAGTTTACACCGCTGTTATCTGAATCTTTTTTTATTGCATCTTTAAAGAAACGTACTAAACGCTTAGTATTAGTTCCGCCAAGTGCAAAATCCAACCCTATAAAACCAGCAAGTCCAAATAAAATAACCTTTGAGCCCAGATAAATAAAATCCCTTCGATTCATTTTTATCCTTCATAAATACACGCTTTTAGTATATTAACTAAATTTTTAAAATACTCAAGTGTAGTGTTGTTTTGTATAGTGTCGCAAAATTTATCTACCCAGCGCTTAAGGTGTTCTTCTAATAAGCGTTGTTTGATATCAAAGTGCTCTGTTGAGTCGTTTGCTTCTAAATAAGCCAAAAAGGAAAGCTCAGCTGCGATATGGTCTGGTAAATCGTGCCAATTTTTGCTTATGTCTAAATTGCAAACTTGGTATAATTTTTTAACTGCAATTGTGGACTCGCCGTAGATTTCTTTTTCTTTCCAAAATGACTCATAAGGTGGAGCAATAACTTTAGGGTATGCATTGATAAATAGCCTTGTGTATTCTACCTCTAAATCTTCTAAGGGCGGCAAAATTAGGCCAAAGTGTTGAGCACATGCACTATAAGTTTCAAAAAGCTCATTTTTAGGGTACAAAAAAAGTATTGACAAACAATCAAATTTATTCATTAGATACTAATTATAACCAAAGATTGTCTAAATTGCAAGACTAAAGAAAATTTACAAGACTTGACAAGAGGAAAAGCAAGCCTCTTAAAAAGAGACTTGCTTATTTTATTTTTAGAATTTGTATGTTAGCTGAACAGCGTATTCATCTTGGTGCATTTTAATGGTAATTGGCATTGGACCAAAATAGCCGCTTTGTTGATGTTCAAATGCGTGTTGGTATGCTGCGCTAACTTGTACAGCTGGTGTAATATCGTATGTGGCGCCAAATGATAAGTGCGTTTGTGTAATGGCTGGGGCTATAATGTTATAGCCGAAAGCTTGGCCACCGTCTGGCACGGGGCTTTTACCATAGTTAAATCCAGCCATAAGCGTTAATGGCTCAATGGGTTTATACTCAACGCCAAGCATATAAACCCATTGATTTTTCCAGTTGAAATCCCAAGAGCCTAGTGGTTGACCCATCATGTTTATGCCCGATACTGGCACTTTATCCATAACATTTGACCAGTTTATCCATTTAACATCTGCTTCAATGCGCAAATTATTAACAGGCCTGAAATTTACGCCAAACTGTATAGTTTGTGGCATATCAAGTCTCATGCGCACTTTATAGCCATCAAACATACCACCCACCATATTCGTATTAGGTATTGTATTCCACTCTAATGTTTGCATCCAGCGTTTTGATTGGTATGCCAAACCAAATTGCCACATATCGTTTAGCTTGTACACAAGGCCTAAATTAAAGCCTGCGCCGTATGCATTTTGTGAAGTAAGTGAGTTTACAGCAGTTCCTGTAGTGGCGCTTTGAGGAAGCTGATTACTGTTTGGTATGCCTGCTGCAATTGCTTGGTTATTCATATCCATCTCTAAAGTCATAGCTTGATAAACAAACACAGGTGCAAAACCTATTGATAAATGTCCATCAATTCTGTAAGAACCCGCTATATCCATCTCCATCATCTGCATGTTTGAGTAAACTTTTTGCAAAGGCTGTGCAGGTCCAAATCCATTTGGATTATTCCAATCTACACCCATACCAGATACGCCATACATGCCAATACCCCATGTAAAGTTTGACTCTTGGCAGTTACAGCCTTTTGGGTTTATTGCTATACCAGCAGATGGCACTACATAAACATTTGACTGGCTGCCTTGTCCATTTAAGTATCTAAGTGGCACAAAAATATCTCCGCCAACAGATGCGCTAGATGTAGGAAGCCATGATATACCTGCTGGGTTTGTCAAAATTGTAGAAGCATCTTGTGGGTTAGCCACAACTGCTCCACCCAATGCAATTTGCTTTGCGCCAAGACCTGTCATAAAATAGCCATTTGTAGCAAACGAGTTTGTTGCTACACCAAAAGTTAAACCAACAGCTAAAGCAGCTGCCAAAGACAAGCGTTTTTTCAACATAAGACCCCCAAAAATCGTAATTTTGTCACAGTATAATAAAATCATTTTATGCTTGTCAAGAAAAAAATGATATTTTTTTAATTTTTTCAAAAAATTGTGTGAAAATGCCAGTTTTTAGGCTATTTAATCTTCAAGCAATTTATTTATTTTGCGTTGAGCTTTTATTAGAAATTTATCTAAATCTTTTTCAATAGCTTCAAAAGCAGCAATGAGCTCTTTGCCTCTTGGTGTTAAAAAAGAGCCGCCACCGTCAGAGCCGCCAACGTGCGTTTGCAGTATTGGATATTTGGACAAGGTATTTATGCTTTTTACAATATCCCATGCAGCTTTGTAGCTCATTTTCATCTCTTTTGCTGCTTTTGAAATTGAGCCATACTCATCAATTTTTTTTAAAAGCTCAATTTTGCCTTTACCTAAAAAGTTTTTGTCATCTATATCTATCCAGATTCTGCCAAAAATCTTTTTTTCTTGCAACAAACAACCCCTTTTTATGATTTATAGTTTGCCTTATCGTATATTACATACCTTATACCACCAGCTGGGTTTGGCACATCATTAAAGTATCGAGGTATTAAGTGAAAGTGCAAATGAGCGATTGTTTGGCCTGCTGCTTGGCCTTCATTTAAACCAAAATTGTAACCGTCGGGTTTTTTATTTATATAAGAGCTTCTTAGCACATTTTCTATAAAATCAAGTGATTTTTCATTAATTGGGCTTAAGTTCTCATATAAATCTTTCAAACTATTTTTTTCGAGAAATTCTTTTGACTTTGAGATAGCTTTTTTTAGGTAAAAAAAATCGTTATCGCTTAAATCATCTATGGATTCAATGTGTTTTATGGGAATGATTAGTATATGCCCCGGATTTACAGGAAATTTGTCCAAAATTACAAAAAACTTGTCGTTTTCAAATAAAATATCATTTTTTTGTTCATAAATATCACAAAATAAACATACTTTCATAAGTACCTCACAATCTCATAGTTTGTTGTTCTAAGTGCAGGCACAAACCCTGCTTGTTTAATCAAATCAGCCAATTCTTCCACTGTGGCTGTTACTCTAAAGCCTGCTTGAGCCATAACATTTTCTTCAAACAGTAAACTACCTAAATCATTAGCACCAAAAAATAAAGCAAGCTGTCCAATACTTTTGCCTTGACTAGACCACGAGGCTTGAATATTGTCGATATTGTCTAGATAAATGCGAGACAAAGCAACCAATTTTAAATAATCCATACCGCTTGGCTTTTTTTTGACAAATTTTTTCAACGCAGTATTTTCTGGCTTAAAATCCCACGCTATAAAGGCTCTAAAACCACCAGTTTCATCTTGTAACCTCCTTATATTATCCAAATGCTCAATGATATCTTCAATTGTTTCAATATGTCCAAACATCATAGTAGCAGTAGTTTTTATACCACATTCGTGAGCTGCTTTCATAATTTCAAGCCATCTTGCGCTAGAAATCTTTTTTGGCGATATTTTTTTTCTTACACGCTCGGATAATATTTCTGCGCCGCCACCAGGCATTGTGGATAGCCCAGCTGCTTTTAAATCTTCAAATACCTCTTTGGGCGATTTTGAGCTTATGCGACACATTAGATCTATCTCTGGTGGTGAAAAAGCATGAACGTGTATGCCAATGCGTGCAAGCTGCAAGACTAAATTTATGTAATAATCATAATCAAGCTCTGGGTTGAGCCCGCCTTGAATCAGTATCGTTGACAAACCCATTTCTTTTGCATATAAGGCCTTTTGTTTAAGCTCATCAATGCTTAGCGTGTATGCGTCTTTGTCGTTTTTGTTTCTATAAAAAGCACAAAAGGAGCATTTGGCTTCACAAATGTTTGTGTAGTTAATGTTTGTGTCTGCAATAAATGTTACGATTTTCTGAGGATGTTTTCCAAATCTAACATTGGAAGCCATTTTCCCCAATTCTATAAAATCTAACTCATTGAAAAGCTGCAAAGCCTCTTGCTTGCTTATCCTCATTGGTATTCCTTTATTTCATTGTAAAGTGCATCGCGTTCAACAGCAACAAATCCAGCATTTTTAATTATATCAACGATTTTATCTTTGACAAGGCCTGCTGGTGAAGTAGCACCTGCTGCATGAAAAATATTTTCTTTAACCACTGTACCATCTATATCATCTGCACCAAAATGCAAACTAACTTGGCTAATACTATGAGACATCATCACCCAATATGCTTTTATATGCTCAAAATTATCCAAAATCAAGCGTGAAATGGATAAAACCTTTAGTTGCCTTACAGCGCTTGCTTTTTTGATTTGGTTTTCAAACACAGTGTGTTCTGGGTGAAATAATAATGGGACAAAACACAAAAAGCCGCCAGTTTTTTCTTGCAATTGTCTAAGCTTAAATAGATGGTCAATGATTTCTTCGTCAGTTTCTATGTGGCCAAATAGCAATGTAGCGTTGCTTCTTATACCCATGCTATGAGCTAGCATATGTATTTGCGACCACTCATCAAAACCTATTTTTTTGGGATAAAGCTGTTTTCTTACGCGTTCACTAAATACTTCTGCTCCGCCACCGGGCATTGTAGAAAGCCCAACTTTTTTTAGTTGCTCTAATACCTCTTTCCAAGATAGTGAACTAATTTTAGACAAGAAATCAATTTCTGCTGCTGTAAAAGCTTTAATGTGTGCATTTGGGGCAGCCTTTTTCACCGTTTCTAATAGTTTTATGTAGTAAGAAAAATCCAACTTAGGATTTAGCGCGCCAACTATGTGAACCTCTCTTAAATCATCAATACCCGATAATTCTTTTTCCACTTCTTCAAAGCTCATTGTATATGCGTCTGTATCGTTTTCATTTCTATAATAGGCGCACATTTTGCATTTTGAATAACAAATATTTGTGTAATTTATGTGCTTGTTTATTGTAAAATAGATTTTGTTGCCAGTTTTTGAGAGTTTTATGTTTTTTGCAAGTTTTGCTAAATCCAAAAGGTCCGCATGTTGAAACAAATCCAAAGCTGCATGGTAGTCTAATGTTTCTTTTTCAATTTTTTCTGCTAAATAATTGTTTTTCATTGTTAACTCCCTAAATATTTTAGATGCTCAAAAAAATTTGGGTATGATGTTGTAGGTGATTTTGTTTCTGATAGCTCTATATCGTAGCCAAGCGCTTTTAGTATAGCAAAACTCATAGCAATGCGATGGTCAAAATGTGTTTCAATATAAGCTTTTTGAAATTTTTTTTGAGGGTTGGGTTTTATAATAAAGCCATCATCGAATTCTTCTGTATCTATACCCAACATTGCAAGATTTTGTACAATCGATTTTATGCGGTCGCTTTCTTTAACCCTTAGCTCTTTAGCATCTTTTACAACGCTTTCTTTGTCTGCAAACAATGCCAAAATTGACAATATAGGTATTTCATCAATAAGCGAAGGAAGGATTGAGCCATCAATATAAAATGGTTTGATGTTTTTAGAGTATTTTACCAAGATATCTGCTATCTCTTCGCCGCACATTGTCCTTTTGTTTAAGATTTCAAAATTTACACCCATGTCGCTAAATACCTTTAACATACCACTGCGCGTTGGGTTTATTAGACAATCTACAAATAATGCTTCACAATTTGGTTTTATTGCGCACAATACCATAAAAAACGCGCAAGATGAAATGTCTGCTGGCACATTAATCTCAAAGTTACCTGTGAGTTCTCTATTTTTGCCCAACGATACTTTTGTGCTTTCTTCTATAACATTAACGCCAAATGCCCTAAGCATGATTTCTGTATGATTGCGAGATTTATATGGTTCAGAAAACTCTACATTTTCATTTGAGTATAACCCTGCGATTAAACAAGCAGATTTTACTTGCGCTGATGATATTTTTGAGTCATATACAATACCTTTCAATTCATTTTTGCCCAGTATTGCAAGTGGTGCCAAAAAGTTTTGCCGTGATAGAATTGTTGCGCCCATTTGAGTAAGAGGCTCTATTATGCGTTTCATTGGCCTTTTTCTTAGGGATTCATCACCTGTTAGGATGCTTAAAAAATTTTGCCCAGCACATAGCGCACTAAGCAACCTCATGCCAGTGCCAGAGTTGCCTAAATCAAGTATATCAAATGGCTCTTTTAGGTATTTGCCTTGAGCGCTAACAACCACTTTATCGTTTTCAATGTGTATATTTGCCCCCATTTTTTTTAGTGATTCAAGCGTATTTAGCGTATCTTGAGCAAATAGATAATTTTTTATAATGGTTGTGCCCTTTGCTATACTTGATAAAATAGCGCTTCTGTGAGATATAGATTTATCTGATGCGCATCTTAGAGTTTTTACTTTATCCATACATCCGCCTTATTAACTACCAATATATTTGTTTTTTTGTTGTAAACAAAGCCATCGGATTTTGTTATATCAATTTTTGGTGAAAAAAGCTGTGTGTTTGTATTTGAAGCCAGTGTGCTATTTGCATTATCCCAAAAAACTTTCTTCGTTTTTATAGTGAAATTTTTGCCTCTTGCTGTGCAATTGCCAATTAAAGAAGCGTCGTTGTTTTTGTAAATATATGCACTGTTTGCATCAAGCACAAACTCATTTGAGCCTTTATTTAAAAGCGAGACATTTTTAGCAAAAATTGTAGAGCCAATGTATTGGACATAGTCTGCATTGACAATTTGCGTAGCATTGCTCGTTAGTCTAACTATGCGCACACCTTCGGCGTAAGAATTTATTTGAGTTTTGTATTTGGTTGTTATGTCAATATTTAATACATTTTTAGACACATACACAACTAAAATTATCGTTACTAGCCCCAGTGCTATCTCAAGACTTTTTATCCACACAATCTAATTCCAATAATTGTTAAAACCGTTTAGTTTTAAAATCTCTTCTACTATCTCTCTTACCGCGCCTCTGCCACCGTTTTTTCTTGATATAAAATTAGCTATCATTTTTACTTTTAAGTGGGCATCTTTTGGAGCCGCACTAAAGCCACATTTTTTCATTGGTTCAATATCAATGACATCGTCCCCAATGTAGGCTATTTCGCTATAGTTTACATTATAGTAATTTCTTATATATTCAAGTGCTTCAAGTTTGTTCAATTGATTTTGTATGCAAATTTCTACATTTAATTCTTTGGCTCTAATGTCTGTAACCTTTGAGTATCGTCCAGATATAAAAGCAATCTTAACACCAAGCTTTTGTGCAATGTGAAAAATATGCCCATCTTTTACATCAAAAAACTTATACTCTACAGCGTTCTCATCAATAATTATGCGACCATCTGTTAATACACCATCTACATCCATTACAATAACTTTTATCACTAAATCACGCCTGCTTTCATTATGTCATGTATATGTATAACCCCAATTATTTTATTGCCTTCACAAACAGCTAAACTTGTTATTGAGTACTTTTGCATCGTATTTGCAGCAGATAT
>JABEBW010004044.1_pt1 | contig 40440 bp, 36 predicted proteins | sample 7245961 | NCBI WGS metagenome assembly JABEBW01 (sample SAMN14506364, study PRJNA622280) | hot springs metagenome | biome: hot spring [ENVO:00000051]|acidic hot spring [ENVO:00002120]; feature: spring [ENVO:00000027]|sediment [ENVO:00002007]; material: sediment environment [ENVO:01001048]...
CCCTTTTCAAAAACATGAGGATACCTGGCCCTGGTGAAAAAAGAGTTTTCATTCTCCTCTATATTTAAATTATCTTTCATTTTAATTTTCCTCCATACTTTATCTTCAATTTTTACCCTATATGAACATTTTTTTAAATTTTTGTGGTATTTTCAATATTGTTAAAAAAAAATTTGTGTAGGCAAGATTTTTTCTGATTTATTAAAGGCACAACTAAAACTAAAATCTCTATAAATAAATAATTTAAAGAAATTCTACAAAGCTCTTGGATAATTAAATTTAAATATGACTATTTTATCCTTTCTAAAAAAGGTGGATTTATTATGAAAAGTTCTGGAATTTTAAAGAATTTAAACATAAAAACATTGCTTTTTCCTGTATTTGTTATAGTGGCCATTATCACAGGATTGTTCCTAGGACTCAAGTTCAAAGAAGAAAGTATTGTTGTTGGTACCTATGGCATACCTATAGGTCTATTCTTCATGATCTATCCTGCCATGACCAAGGTAATCATGAGGGACTTTTTTAAATCATTAAAAGATATGGAAAGTGTTTCACTTATGTTATTTTTAAACTATGCGGTTGATCCATTTCTGGTTGCAGCATTGGGATACTTCTTTTTTTATATCATATTTTATCATTTTGGTCTTGTTAATCTGGATGTTGCAAAACAGGCCGTTGTGGGTGTGATTTTGCTTGGAGTTGCACCCTGTATAGCAATGGTCATGGTTTGGACAGATCTTTCTAAGGGTAATCTTCCTATGGCGGTATCTTTTGTGGCATGGAATTCTATCATTCAGATAATAACCACTCCTTTTTTGGTTTACATACTTGCAAGAACAAGTGTTATGATAGATCCCCTTTTGATCTTGGAAAGTGTATTACTTTATTTAGCTCTTCCATTAATAGCTGGAATTTTAACAAGAAGAGTATTGTCCAATAAACCATATTTTTCTAAGGTTTTGAACATTCTGGGTAATGTTCAAACCATAGCTCTGCTATTCACAGTTCTAGTTATATTCTGGAGTGAAGGATATGGAATTTTGGAATATCCATCATTGATATGGATGATCGCTGTTATCATGCTTACCTTTTATTTCCTTCTTTTCCATATAGGTTATTACATCTCAAGAAAATTAAAGTATAACTATGAGGATGCAACAGCCATAGGATATACTGTGGCTGCAAGAGACTTTGAGGTTGCAATAGCTATCGCCCTGGTGGCCTTTGCAAGTTACACCTATGTGCCAATTATAACTGCCATAGGCCCATTGTTGGAAATACCTTTAATGTTGATGCTTGTTGCCGTTCAATTGAATAGAAGAAAAAAATTAATAAATAAAGAGTAATTTATATTCATAAGGATTATGAAAAAATATTCATGTGAAATTAAAAAAATCGAACCCATAAATCTTCAGGAGTTTGAAAATAGAGAAAAGATTATGAACGCTCTTTCAAATAAGGTGAGACTTGCAATATTAGAAATTTTAATAAAGTATGGTGAAGTCTGTACGTGCGAACTTGAGCAGGCTTTGAATCTGTCCCAACCAGCCATAACAAATCATATTTTAAAGCTTTACAATGCAGGTTTGATCAAAAAAAGGGAGGATTGGAAATACACCTATTATTCCATTAAGGACGAATACCTGAATTTTATTAAGTTTGTCCTGGAATATGAATTGAAATGATAGCTGCATTACCTAATTTTTGAGAGATCCTTTTTTCCATAATTTTATTGATTTTAAATCAAAGATCTTTTGGTAAGATTATTTTGTGAATGCAATATTTTATTATATTTATAAAAAATCATTCCTTTTTGGAGAAAATGTTTAGGAAAGAATCTGTTAGGGTCCTAACATAATCCTCCGGGCTCATTTCGTTGTCGTTCCACCATATAACATAACATAATAGGGATCCAAGAAATCCTCTTCTTACAGGGACGGGTATGTTTTGATCTACAAATTTTTCCAGTTTGGAAAATATCATATCCATTTCCTGAAAGCATACTAACCTTAATGCATTATCGATCTGTTTGAACCTTTCTCTGTTTGCCATGGTCATTAAAAGAAGATTTCTTAACTCCGGATTTTCGTATTTTTTTAAAAAAGATAGTCCAAAATCCATAAGCAGTTCTCTTGCATTCTTGTGATCCCTTTTATTCACGGCTGTGATTTCTTCCACGGGTACAGATTTAATGGCAGCATTTTTAATAAGGTTATCTTTCTTTTTGTAATAAAAGAAAATTATACCTTTGCTCACCTTTGCCTCCTTTGCGATTTCATCCATTGTTGCAAGATCGTAACCTTTTTTTGAAAAAACTTTGATTGCAGCTTTTAAAATTTTATTCTCTTTATTTTCTTTTTCCTTCATATAATAATAAATTAAATGCAAATATATAAATTAATCGGTCAGTCAAAATTGGCTGACTGATCAGTCAAAAAATTTAAATAATAGTTGACCATATAGTCAAATATGGCAAATGAAAAACCAAAAAATTGGAGAAAACTAGGTCTTGATTTTGGCTTAATAAGCGGAGCGGAATGGCTAATAATAATTGCAGCATTTCTTGGAAGATACCTTCTCCAGTTTTATCAGACATCCATAGCATCCCTTTCACTTGCCTTTGGAATGGATTCTTTTGAAGTAGGTATAGGTTTTGCATTATTTACAATCGCATTTGCACTTTCAGCATTTGCAATGAGAAAATTCAAACCAAGCCAACTTAAAAACGTTGAAATTCTTTCATTGCTTTCTCTAGGCTTAACAATGCCTCTCTACATTTTTATAAGTGGATTTCTGGAAGTTTATACATTAATGATAGTTGACGGTTTTCTTACAGGCCTTGTTATGGACTCATTTATGACAATGGCAGGAATGGCATCAGTTGAACAGTCAAAAAGACAGGTTGAACAGGCGGCATTTTCATTCTGGGTTTCATTGGCTTTGATAGTAGCACCGTTCACCACTGGTTATCTTCTCCACCTGGGCATAAAGGAACTGTTTCTCATATTTGCATTCATGGCATTTATCGCAATTCCATTTGTTGCAGCACTTAGAGGCAAATATTCTTTAAAGTATTTTGAAGAAAAAGGTCATAAAGGAAGTACAAAAATTTCATCACTTTTCAAAAACAGGCAGTTTAATTGGGCGATAATTGCTGCGTTTGCCTATACCATCCCATTCTTTATAATTTTCTCCTATGGAGTAATATATGGAGGGTTTCTTGGACTTTCATCCTCTACTGTATTTTACCTTATGGCAGCGATGTTTGTTGGTGATGTTGTAACAAGATTCATAATAAGATTAAAATCACCCATTCAGAGCAGGAAACCTTACCTTATTTTTGCTGTATGCATTGCATTATTATCTGCCGTTTTCCTAGCACTTAGTTCTATCTCAATAATATTCTTTGTTTTAGCTTTCCTTATTGCAGGTATTCCGGATGGAATTTCATGGACTCTAGGTTTACAGATTGCCAATACAACATTCAAACCAGAGGAGATAGGAACATCCACATCATTCTTCAGCTCATCCATGATGGTAATGTCAGCCCTTATGCCATTGGTGGGATACCTTTCATCCGTTATAAGTTTCACATTTACCTTGTGGATATTTGCATTAATAACCTTTGTTTTCTTCCTAATAGAAATTTACCTGATGATCAAAAAATAAGAAAAGTTAAGTAAAATAAGGGAAGGTGTGCGTATGAATTCAGTATTAATAGCAGTAATTACATATATTTTTTCTACAATTTTTGCAATAGCTGGAATGGGTGCTGCAGGCGTGCTCATTCCAAATTACGTCACCCTAGGCATGGTAATGTATTCAGCAATTCTTGCAGGCCTTTTACAGAATGCTGCTGCACTTTCAGTTGCAACTTTTAACAATATCAGGAACCATAATGTAGACCTAAAACTGGGTATTACTATCCTGTTACCGGCCATAATAATGGTACCTATTGGTGTTTATGCCAACATAAGCATACCAAAAATACTTGATTTTATTGTTTTTGCTTCCTTTCTCTTGTTTGCACTTTACCGCCTTTTTTCAATGAATGAAAAAACATCTGAAATAAAGGGAAAAAAAGGAAATTTGCTGGCAATAGCATTTGGTATAATTGCAGGTTACATCGGAGGGCTTATAGGAATTGACGGAAGCCCTTTTGCAATAATCGCAATTTCTTATATTATACTGGATACAAAAAAAGATCTCAGGCACAACAGGTCTTGTGGCATTTTCAATTTCATTGACAGGGTTGTTCTCCTACCCATTTTTCCTTCATATTGATTCTATACCTTTATGGCCTTTTCTTATAATAACTGGAGCACTGGGTGGATTAACAGGCTCATATTTAATGAGGAAAATTAAACCTCTTTATGTAAAATATACAATAATTGCATTAATCTTTCTGGCCCTGGTGGAGGTGTTATTGCACATTATATCTCTGGTTTAGACAAAATTCTCAAATTAATTTTTTATTCAATAATTTTGGTAAAATACACAAAAAATTATTTATATTACTTTTCCAATTAGAATTATTTATGAAAAATTTATACTATTATTCAGGAATAATAGGTCCAATTTTTACAATAGTTTTTGTTACCATTTCGGCCTTGATCTCTCCCGGATTCTCATGGGTGAACAACTATCTGAGTGATATAGGTGGAGGTCTTTTCGGTACAGCACCAATGATACTTTTCAACGCCACCCTTGTAATCGGTGGTATAATAAACACAATATTCACCATAGGCGTTTTTAAGGAATTTTCGGGAAGGAAATTTTTGCAGGCCTCATCAATTTTCCTTGTTATTGGAACAATATGCCTTGCTCTTATAGGAATTTTCACAGAGAATTCACCCGATCACATTCATCTTATTGTTTCAGAGGGCTTCTTCCTTCTTGTTCCGGTTGGTATGATTTTAACGGGATCATACTACACTTACAAAAAGAACTGGATAGGTGTATTCAACATTATTATGGCAATTCTCGCCCTTGTATCAATACTTCCCCTAATAATTCATCAGGGAAAGGCAATACCTGAAATTATGGAAGCTCTGTTCCTTTCGATCTGGCTTCTGGTATTCAACATTTACCTTAAAAATAAAGAATCTCCAATCTAAAAATTATTGATTTCCATTGAACCAGGAGGGATTTCAATGATGAAAACATATGAAATGGATAGTTCGGATGATAAATGGATAATAGTGGAAAATGGTTCATACAGGGTGGCTAAGTACAATGGATTTATTTATTCAAGGATTAATAAAAAAGGTATTTTCTCCTATGGATACTGGGATTTTTTTCTACCACTTTTTGAAAATTTTAAAGATCCATCCGTTTTAATGATAGGTCTGGGTGGAGGAGCACTTGTGTACCAGGTCAGGAAAATTTTTGGAAAAAATGTTAAGTTTGATATCGTTGAAATAAGCAAATCAAGCCTGGAACTGTCAAAAAAGTTTTATCCCGATGTAATAAATGAAAATATTTACCTAGATGATGGATACAATTTCGTTAAAAATACCAATAAAAAGTATGACATGATTATTCTTGATGCATACTCAAATTCAAAAATACCTGAACAGTTTCTTACAGAAGAATTTTTAAAAAATGTTTCTAAAATCTTAAAGGATAATGGTCTCTTTGCCATCAACTATGCATTCATGTTTATGGGATGGAGATCACTAAAAAAATATATTTCAATACTGAAGGAAAAATTTTTTGTTTACAGGGTCTGGACATATCCTACGGAAATGAGCATTATATTGATATGCAGCAAAAATAATTTGGAAAAAATGGAATTCAAAAATAGATATCCATGGTTTTTAATGTACAGGTACAAAGGAATTAAAAGAATCCAGTAGTTTGCTCTTTAAATATATTGTGAATGAAAAAGATTTATATGGTGAATAGATTGTAAAAATGTGAAAAAGACAGGATCAATTGATCTGCCCTTGCATTACGGCAAAGCACCACCCTGGCTGTTTGAAAGAATGGTTAAACTATCAGGTGAAATAGCTGAAATAATAGTTGATTCCTATGGAAAAAATGAATTTTTAAGGAGAATCTCAGACCCATTATTTTTCCAGGCGTTTTCTCTCGCTGTAGGATTTGACTGGCACTCATCGGGGACAACAACCGTTCTAATCGGTGCACTTAAAGAGTATTTGAAAAATAAAGATATAGGACTTGCTATAGCTGGCGGAAAGGCTCTGGCAGGCCTTAAAACACCAGAGGATATAGAAATTATTTCAAAAAGATACGATTTGAAAAACAGGGATAAACTTATTTATTCATCAAAAATATCTGCAAGGGTTGATAATAACCTGATCCAGGATGGTTTCAGCATCTATTTTCATTCAATGATAATTACTGATGAAGGAAAATGGGCTGTTGTTCAGCAGGGTTTAAACTACAATGAAAAATATGCAAGGAGATACCACTGGCTTGGTGAAAATGTTAAGGAATACGTTAATGAGCCGCATTCAGGCATTGTTTCTGATATCTCCTTTGAGAGGGTTCTTGATCTCACATCATCGGAGAGTGAAGAGACAAGGAAAACAACACTTGAAATTGTTAAAGATAATCCTTTGAAAATTAAGAATGATGTTGTAACAATAAAGAAAAATATGCTAACCATTGATGATTTTACAGATCAAAGGGTAATAAAGATGCCCTGGAAAATAAACTGGGATGTTTTGAGGGAAATATATGAATTTCAGCCAAAAAATTATGAGGATATTGTCATGTTCAAGGGTATGGGCGCATCAACGATCAGGGCGCTGGCATACATTGCAACATTGATATATGGATCCCGGGTCTCCTGGAAGGATCCTGTTAAGTATTCCTTTGCTCTAGGCGGTAAAGATGGTGTTCCAAGGCCTGTTGATAGAAAGGCATACGATGAGAGCATAGATTTCTTAAAAAACATCATAGATGGTCTGGATTCTCAGGAAAGGAAGGATGCTTTAAGGAGAATAATGAAACTAGTCCCCTGATCCATATTTTTCCTTTAATTCTTCATAAAGCCTTTCAATGTTTCCATTTTTTATTTCATTCCTTACCCTTTCCATCAACCTTAGAGTATAGTGAACATTGTGGTAAGATAATAAACGAAGGGCAAGCATTTCCTTTTCCTTCATAAGATGGTGCAGGTATGATCTTGAATAATTTTTACAAACAAAGCAATCACAGTTTTCATCAAGTGGTTTTGTATCATACTTGTAAATTTTATTCCTTATGTTTATCATTCCGTTCGATGTAAAAACCATACCGTGCCTGGCGTTCCTTGTTGGAAAAACTGAATCAAAAACATCTATACCCAGCATTACACCTTTTACAATGTCAACAGGTGATCCAAGACCCATGAAATACCTTGGTTTATCCTCAGGTAAAAGGTTCATTGTGTACTCAAGTATATCATACATTGTTTCCTTAGGTTCACCTATTGAAAGACCGCCTATGGCATAACCATGGAAATCAAGTGATGTTATTTGATTAACGCTTGTTTCCCTTAGATCCTTGAATACCCCTCCCTGAACAATGCCGAACATTATACCTTTCCTTGAAGAATGGAACCTCTTTGCCCATTCATATGTTAATTTCACCGCTCTTTCCACTTTCCTTTTCGTGTTCCTGTAAGGTATGCAGTAATCGAGGGCCATGGCAACATCTGAACCAAGTGAATTCTGTATTTCCGCACTCAATTCAGGCGTGAGTGTTATTCTTCTACCGTCCATGGGCGATTTAAAATTTATACCATTTTCGTTTGCGCTTATGAAGAAATGTTCCTTTATAACCTGAAAACCTCCGCTATCTGTGAATATGGATCCCCTGTAGTTCATAAAATTATGCAAGGATCCAAATTTCTCGATTACATCAAGACCGGGTCTGAGGTAAAGGTGGAGTGAGTTTGAAATAATCATTTTTGCACCCAGGTTTTCAAGTTCCTCGGACGACAATGTTTTCACAGTACCCTTTGTTCCAACCGGCATGAACACAGGTGTTTCTATTATTCCATGGGGTGTTTTTAAAAGACCTGTCCTGGAATTACCGTTTTTTGATGTTATTGTAAAAATATTTTCATACATAGTTCACACTTAAAACCGCAGCCTGAAGATAATAATGTGCTATTATTACATAACTACCATAATTTTTGAAAATAAATGTGAATTTAACACTCTGCCCTGGATTCAAAAGGATCATATTGTTGAAAATTGTTGCATTATAAATTACGTTGTATTGATTGTTTGATGCGGGAACAGAAACATTTATTGTTTCATTTCCCATGTTAATAAGAGTTGCATTCAAATATGGTGAATATACTGTAACATTTGATGGCATCCATATTAATTCCTTTGAGAGTGAATAAACAATAAGATTGATTTTTGTGTAATTAGTTATTCCTGTTAAATTGCTTTTCAGATAAACAGTTATTGATGCTTTTTGTTCTGGCATTGTATCAGGTAAAACATAAACTGTAAAGTTTAACCTTCTTACAGAATTAACTGGAAGATCAGAAACATAATTTTTTATTTTTATTCCAAGGTTGTCATTTGTTGTGTAATTCACAGTTAAATTCAGCATCTTTTCCCCGGTATTTTTCACAATAATGTATCCGGATGTCTCATTTATTGATCCTATTACTAGAGTATTGTTGTAGTATGAGCTGACTGAGAAATTCTCCGTTAATGTAACTTGGGTTATTGGAATTGGTGTGAATGTACCAACAACAAGTAAAAGTGCAACTATGCCAACAACGTAACCCTTTTTTCCAACCTTTGTTACTTCGTTGAGTGAAGGTGGATGTCTTAAACCTAGAATTAAAACAAGAAGTGCAAAAAGAAGCCATCCAATGTAAAATATTCCCAGTATGAGAAGAATGGCAAGGAATATGTAACCAAGGTATTTTGATCTTTCTCCAAGAATTGCACGGGCAATATGACCACCATCAAGCTGACCAATGGGGAAAAGATTTATTGCAGTAACAATAAAACCAACCCATGCTGCGAGAACTGTGGGATAAACGTTCCTTATGGGGATAAATAGATTTAAAAGTTCATAAAATAATGGTAACTGTATATATGTAACAACTGTTGTATCCTGTGGTACGGGTGGATAAATAATGCTCAAATAATTACCTATAATTGCAACAGGTATTGCAACAAGGAAACCAACAATTGGGCCTGAAAAGCCAATATCAAGTAATGCTTTCCTGTCCGGTATAGGTTCCCTCAAGGATATGAATGCACCGAGTGTTCCTATCATCGGTGGTGCAGGTATAAAGAACGGTAATGATGCCTTAACATTGTGCCTTTTTGCAGCAAAGTAATGACCAAGTTCATGCAAACCCAATATGGCAAGGAGAGGAAGGGCGAATGTAACTGCACCCATTAAAAAGGAATGAAATGTATATGGATTAAGGTTGAAATATCCCGCATAGTTGATTGCACCTGCGATTGTTGTTGTTATTAACGTAGCTATAAGGAATATTATGTTAAGATGTACCCTGTGGAACCTTTCCTCCGGTAGGCGAAAAACCTGTATAACATATTCACTCTTTAATGATTGAAGTGTTGGAGCAAAGTTCTGTTTTTTTAGCTCATTCCAGAGGGATCTGAAATTTTCCTCAACCTGCTTTTTGTCATCTGGTAAAACAACCTTGAATTCAACATATTCTGGAAAGAGCTTTGTCTCATAAACATAAAAGTATTTTCTAACCGTAGATTCTATGAAGTAAAGGTTTGGGTCCATCATTTTATTATCCTTCCAATCTTTTCAATTATTTCATTTAAATCAGGTAACTTTCCAATAAACACATTTTTATTAATTTTTCCCTTGAGATCAATTTTATTTAATATTTCTGCCCCTGAATAATCAATAATTGTTCCAACATTTTTCCCGTACGCTATAAGTATTGACTTTTCTTTTTTAAAGAATCCTGGTATTTTTGCTATATCGTTATCATCCACATTTATTCTATAAATTTTTATTTCTTTTATTTCTCTTTCAGGTTTCATTGTTTCAATCTTTATCTTCAACAATTCTTCCCTTAAGGATTCATTTTCCTTTTTAAGATCCTTCCATTCGCTGAAGAACCTTTCAACAGCTTTTGGTAGATCCTCAGGCTGAACCCTTAATATGTCTGAAGATTCATTTAGCAATTTTTCCTGGTTCTGTATGATCTCAAGGGCACCGGGACCTGATGAAAATATAAGCCTTGATACACCATCCTGTATTCTCTCCTCCTTAACAATCTTTATGAAACCAATTTCACCCGTTCTTGATACATGTGTACCGCCACAGCCCTCAACATCATATTCACCTATCTTCACAACCCTTATTTTTTCGCCCGGTGGTATTCCACCTTCATAAAGCTTGAATCCATACATTTTCTCGGCCTCGTTCCTGTCCATCCATTCAACCTGAACTGGAACGTTTTCCATTATAATTTTCAAAGCCTCCCTTTCAATTTCCTTTAATTCATCTTCTCCTATCTTTTTGTAGTGTGTTATATCAAGCCTTGATAATTTAACATCCTTCTGGGCACCGGCCTGCCAGACATGCTTTCCAAGTACCTTTCTTGCACTGTAAAGGAGAATGTGTGTTGCAGTATGGTTCTTCATCAACCTTGACCTTCTTTCCCAGTCAATCACACCATGAACTTCTGAACCTACTTCAATGGGAGAATCGACAAAATGTAAAATTACATCACCGTATTTTTTCACATCCTTAACAATTATTTTTATACCATTGTGTATCAAATATCCATGGTCTGCAGGCTGTCCACCCCCTTCAGGATAGAATGCTGTCCTGTCCAGTGCAATAACACCATCGTTTGAATATATAACCCTTGCATCGAATTCCTTCATGTATGGATCCTGGTAATATAATGGAACTGTGGGTTCAAGGTCAATCTTTTCTTCCTCCTCTTCCTTTTCCTCCTGTGCTCTTTCATGTTTAGATGCAACCATTGACCTGAAATTTTCAGGTATTTCAACATTTATTCCATGCGATTTTGCAATCTCCTGAACCATCTCCGGAAGAATTCCGTATGTATCGTAAAGTGAAATCAGGGTATCAATATCCATCTTTCCTTTTTTCAATGTTTTTTCTATAATCTGAATACCCTTTTCCTTTGTTTCCCTGTACCTTTCATACTCAATTTTTATCATATCCATAACAGTATCATGCATATCAGGGTCAAGCATCCTCTGGAATTTTCTCCATTGAAAATCAATAATATCATAAATTTTATCCTGAAGAGAAAGATCCTCAACTATCCTGAAAAATCTCCTTAAAATAAGCCTTGCTAAATAACCTGCCTTAACATTGCTTGGAACAGCACCATCGTTAAGCATAAAAACTATCGTCCTTGTGTGGTCAGTTATTATATGAATCTTCCTTATTGTGTTTATGAATTTCCATTCATTCTCATTGAAATCTATTTTATTTTTATCCAGAGCAGTGACAAATTTCTTTATGATTTCCCTGTAATTATGAGGTTTCTCTATTTTTAAAAGAGAAAGTAAATAATCAATAAAATCACCATAGATGGCATCAAATACGGATGGCTCTGCCTGTGACATCCATACAAACCTTTCAAGACCATAACCCGTATCAACAATCTTCATGGGCATGGGTGAAAACCTAATGCCTTCAATTTCCACACTACCGTTTGGATCCTCCTTCATGTCCATGAAAACGAGAGTTGCAAGTTCAAGTCCACCAACTATTACCTCAACAGCATAACCTCCGTTTCCTCCACCAATCCATGGCTTTTCCTTGAATGTTACCATATCCTTTTTTATTCCAAGTGTATCAAGAAAACCAAGACAGTATCCAACTGTTTCATCCTTCCAGTAAACCTTTTTATCAGGATAATTGAAGGCATGATGACCAAGCATGATGAAGCTTGTTAAATGTCTTCCAGTTTTACCAACATCATCTATATCAACCATTCTTATGCAGGGCTGGGGAACAACAAGTGGATTTGCAGGCGGTGGAACCTGGCCTGATGTTACATGGGGCTGAAAATCATAAATAGATGCATTAACCAGGAAAACATCCTTTCTCCACCTTGCAACAACAGGATACCTATCTATTATTTTATGGCCATTTTTTTCAAAGAAATGCAAAAATTCATCCATCATTTCGTAGAATCCAAGCTTTCTGTTCATCAATGGCCTATCAATGAAAATATAAGGATCGCAGGGAAATTCACCGCATGTTTCCCTTGATTGATCTGTTGTCCAGAATTTTGCACCGCATTTTTTGCATGTTTTCCTTACAAACCCATTCTCATGAAATACATCAAGGTCAAGAGGATCCCTTTCCATTGAAATAGTGAAAATGTGAAGGTTCATAAACCTTTTCCTATTATGTTTTCATAAATGGATTACCCAGTTGAATTAAAAAATGAAATTCAATCGCTTCTTGAAAAATTGAAAATTAGGGAACTTTATGAACCGCAAAAAATTGGCATGGATTTAATATTTTCTGGAAAAAATGTTGTAATATCCATGCCAACTGCAAGTGGAAAAACTTTACTTGCATACTTTGCAATCCTCAGGGCAATGGCTCTGAAAATGAGGGCACTTTACCTTGTTCCCTTAAGAGCGCTGGCCATGGAGAAGTATGATGAATTGAAGGAAATCTTTGATGATAAATATAATATTGTTCTATCAATGGGCGATTATGACACAAACGCAAAGGATCTTGAAAAGGCAGATATTATAGTTGCTGTTTTTGAGAAAATTGATTCCGTGCTTAGGCATGATCCAGATTTCATATATTCCATTGGTGTAATTGTTGCTGATGAGGTTCATATTCTTGGTGATGAATCCAGGGGACCCACACTTGAAATGATCCTGACAAGGTTACTTGTTTCAAATTCTCATGCACAGCTTGTTGCACTATCCGCAACAATAAGCAACTACGATGAAATCGCTGATTGGTTAAGGGCAGAGAAACTTTACAGCGATTTCAGACCTGTTCCATTAAAGATTGGAATTTACCAGAATGGAATTCTCTTTTATGATAATGGCGAATCCTATGAAATTAAAGAAGATAAATTAAAAATTGGAAACCTTGTGAAGTTCGCATTGCGTGACAATGGCCAGGTTCTTATATTCGTGAGCAGAAGAAACTTTGCTGAAAAGCTTGCTGAAAACCTCAGAAGCATTGTTATGAACTACGCTGAAAAGATTGATTTGCCTAAACAGATTGATGAAGAAAAAAACATTTACGATGAAAAGATAATTGAAAATCTAAGGTACGGTGTGGCATTCCACCATGCAGGTCTTTCAAACACACAGAGAAAATTCATTGAGAACCTTTTCAGGGAAAGAAAGATTAAATGCCTTGTTGCAACACCCACGCTCGCTGCTGGCGTTAACCTTCCAGCAAGAACCGTCATAGTTAGGGACATAACAAGGTATTCGGATGGCTTTTCTGTTGATATTCCAGTTTTCGAAATAAAACAGATGCTCGGGAGGGCAGGCAGACCAAAGTATGATAGATATGGTGAGGGAATAGTTGTTGCAAGGACAAGGGAAATGGATTTTGAATTTTTACATTATCCAGAAAAGGTTGAATCGAAGCTTGATGAACCATCATCTTTGAGAATGCATGTGCTTGGGTTGATTGCGTCTGGAATTGTTGATAATATTGAGGATGTTTTGAACTTTTTCTCAAAAACATTCATGGCGTACCAGGGAAAATTGAACGAATATGAGATTGAAAGAACAATTGAATTTTTGATTGAAAATGAACTTGTAACGAATGTTAGAAAATTAAAGGCATCACCCTTCGGAAAAATGGTCTCGGATCTTTACCTTGATCCAATAACAGGTATCATGTTCAGGGATTCACTTAAGGAAAAATACAATGAATTCAGGGTTCTTTACACAATATCCCTTGCAAATGAAATGGTTAAATTAACATACCATGATGAGCAATTGTACGTTCCTGAATTTTTAGATGAACCGGATATGGATGCATTAAAAACAGCATACATGCTCAGTGACTGGATGAATGAAAAGGACATGGATGAAATTATAGAGAAATATGGCATAGGGCCAGGGGATGTACATATGAGGGTTGAGATAGCTGACTGGCTTTTATATTCATACCTTAGATTGGCTTCCCTTGAAAAGGTTCCATACATAAAAAATATTGAGGATCTATGGATCAGAATCAAGTATGGTATAAGGAATGAATTGCTGGAACTTGTTCAGTTACCGAACGTTGGAAGGGTAAGGGCAAGGCGTCTTTATTCAATGGGATACAGAACATTGAGCGATATAGCAAATTCTGATGTAAAGAAAATTTCGAGCATACCTGGTTTTGGTGAAAAACTTGCATCATTCATCGTTGAAGAGGCAAGAAAAATCCTGAAAACTTTTAAATATTAAACATTATACAGACATGATGGATTCTGATAGACCAATCTGGAAAATCGGTGTAGTTGGTGAAAGGGGAGTTGGAAAAACATCCCTGATCAACAGGCTTGTTTTTGATTCCTTCCAGGACAGCAGTGATGGTGATTACGATTCACATTTTGTTAAGAAAAAGTTTGTTTGTGAAGGTAATGAAATTGAACTCCTTTTTCTTGAAATAGATCCACATACACTTTCACCAAAGAAGATTACGGGCACAAAGGCAGTTGTATTTTTAAGCGATGTTACGGATGAAAAAACGCTTGAGGATCTTGAATACCTTGCAAGGGATGTTTATGAAATTAACCAGAAAACAAATTTTATTTTTCTTGGTAACAAGTGCGATCTAAAATATAATGCGAAGTTCTGGCTTGATGATATAAAGAATATAGCAAAAAATTATAAGAATTCAATATACGGTGTTGTGAGTGCAAGGACCGGTGAAAACATAACTCCAGGTTTAAACTTTGTATGTAAAAAAATTTTGAACTATTCAAAAAGTAAAACATGAAAATTTTTCTTGAGAATGGAAAATTTTTCATAAAGGATAAAAAAGATATTTCAAAATTGATAAATGAGGAATTCAACATTAAAAACAATGGTATGATTGATAAAATTGATGCCCTATTTTTGCATGAATACAGAAATGCGGATGTTTATGAAAAAAATGAAAAATTAAAAAAAGAAAATATATTAAAATTTTTTAGTGAGGATGATGTTAAAAATTACAAAATATACAGTGATCTGAGAAACAGGGGTTATGTTATTAAGCTTGATGATCCCTGGTTAATTAAAAATAAGGAAACAGGGGAATTCCAGAAATTTTACATATTTTTGGCTAAAGATAACTTTAATCCCTGGCTCTTTAAGGAAAGAAATGGAATTGTTGCTGTTGTTGATCCAATGCTTGAAATAAACTATTATACATTTTTCTTTGAGGAACCGAAAGGTGAATTCAATGAAAGTTATGAAAATTTAAAACTTGATGAATTTGAAATGCAAGTTTTTCAAGATCTAACGAAAAGAGGGTGTGCAATAAAATCCGGATTGAAATATGGTACAGAATTCATAGTTTATGTGAAAAGGGATGAGAAACATTCAAGGTACATGCTTAAAATTTACCTTGAAAGGATGATATGGCTGGATATAACAGCACTGGTGAGAGTTTCACATGGGGTAAAAAAGATTCTTCTTATAGCTTTTAATGAAAATGGAATAAAATATTTAGGGTTCAGGTGGCTCAGGCCCTAACAATTTTTCCATAAAGTATGCATCCCTTGAACCCCTGTATGGAATTGTGTAATAATTTTCAATCCTGTATTTTATTTCAAAACCGAGCGATTTATAAAATTCAATTGCCCTCCTGTTCCTTACCCTCACCTCAAGAACAATCCTTTTCAATTTTTTCTTAATTGAAAATTCTTCCACAGCCTTCATCAAAGCCTTTCCAATACCCTTCCCCTTTTTTGATGGAAGAACTGCAATGGATTCTATATGTGCAGCATCATCCTCAATGAAAAATGTTACATATCCTGATGGCTCAGGATCCTCGAATATGAAAGAATAGGAATTTTCCCTTGTTAACATAAAAATTATTTCATCATCACTGTATGCTAGTTCATAAAACACCCTCTTTTCTATATTTTTTATTATACTGAAATCGTTGATGTCTCCAGTTCTTATCATTGAAAGTTCCAATGAAAACTTATATTAAAAACTTATACGAAAGTTTTTTAATATGAAATGGAATGATCAAGCATGGATAAACCGTTGAACACAACATGCATGCATTACAGGGAAGGAAAATGCTATTTTGTTGTTAGCAATCCAACAAAATGTAAACTTTGCTTTAATTTTGTTACCACCGATCCTGAAATAAAAAAGAAGTATGGTTTAACAGATCCTGTTGTAACTCTTTACGATATTATAAAGGAAGATAAGGTAATGCGTGCCATGTTCCCAGAGAGCGGTGATGCTGTCCAGACAACCTTTGAATTCTAGATCCTTGGTCCTATGAACTGCCAGAGTATGAGGAAAAGGATTATGAATGAAATTGTGGCAACAGTTGCATTTACAAAATTGTTCAAACTTTCCTTATTTATTTTCATTTTTTCAGCAATTCCTGATATAAAATCTTTGAAAACATAACCTCCATCAAGGGGTATCATGGGAAGAACGTTTGTTAGACCAAGCATTAGGTCAAGCCAGAATATCCAGTAGAATAGATTGACCATGGGCCAGAAAATGAAGGGTGAAAAGGGGGTATTAAAGATATAATTGAAATAATCTGGAACAGGTGATAGACCGTTGAATGGATAGGAAATCAATATTAAAATGCCCCTTGTAAAACCATACTGAAAGGGATTTGAAATTGATGATAGTATCTGGTTAGGGTCGGAAAATGTTGCATTTAAATAGGATACACCGACACCAAGGAATGGCTTTCCAACAAATGATATGTTATTGCTTATAGGTGAATATTTTGCATAATAATCATATTTATCAATTAGCGTGACATTGAAACTTTTCAATCCGTTATTTGTTATAAAGGTTATGTTAATACTATCACCCGGTTTATATGAATAAAGAATATTTATGAAAGATGTTACATTTTTTATTATTTGATTATTTATGCTTTCAACAATATATCCCGGTTTGATGTTGGCATAATAAGCTGGTGTATTTTGCATTACCGATGTTATGTAAACACCAGCTAATGTTTCCCTGTGTACAATTTTTCCCGATTCAAGCAATGTTAAATTTATTAACTTTCCAGGATTTATGTTCATTGAATCAAGAACGTTTATGTTATTAATGGTTATATTATCAATTGAAATAAGTATATCACCTGGATTAAGGTTGGCATTTCCGCTGTAGGTTACAACAGGATTGTTCATGGGAACGCTTACCTGTGAAACAAGTAAAAAGAAAAGTATAAGGAAAATTATTGAAACAACTATGTTTGATGAAGGACCAGCAGAAAAAACTCTCATTCTTATTTTTTTATCCGATTCCTGCAGTTCTTTCTCATCGGGTTCAACGAATGCACCTATTGGTATAATGAAGAATAGGGCTCCTATTGAGTTTACATTTATTTTATTCCTCAGTGCCACAATACCATGGGAGAATTCATGAATGACAACAGCAACAACAATTGCCACAATTCCATATGTTATTGGTATGATTGGATTTATACCAGGTATGCCTATTGCAGTTAATGGTGATGGTGCACTTGATTTTGGTATCAATGGAACAAGCGTTGCCTCCCAAACAAGCAGGATTATTGTTAGAATCATTGCAACAATTGTTATGTAAATAGAAACTATTCCAAAATATTCCCAGAATAGATTTTTTGATAATTTTTCAAGAAACCTTTTACCCCTTTCAGTCTTTAACATCAATGCAGGTCCGTAAAGCTGAAAATGCTTTGTTTTTTTAATTTTTACATAATATAAAATTAAAATCCATATAAAAAGAATAATAATGAAAATTGTTAAATAATCCATGCTTACAGGTACCCTATTTTCTCAAGTTCCTTTTTTAGTTTATTCACTGCCTCAAGTATCTCCTCATCCTTCTTTGCACCTGTACAAACAACCTTACCAGATCCAAAGAGTAAAAGAACAACCTTCGGTTCCTCAACCCTGTAAACAAGTCCCGGGAACTGTTCCGGCTCATATTCAACATTTTCAAGACCCAAAGACATTGCAATATCGGTCAAATTCAAATCAACACCAAGATCATAAACGGCAACTATGTTCTGAACTATTATTTCAGGCTTTTCATAAACATCAATGCCTGCCTTTCTTAACTTTGTTAAAATCGTGTCAATTGTTTGATGAACCGCATTAAGATCCTTTGCACCAGTGCAGTTCACCTTTCCACTTCTGAAAATAAGCACAGCTGTCTTTGGTTCATGCAGCCTGTAAATCAAACCAGGAAACTGCTCTGGCTCATATTCGGATCCATCAAGGGCAAGAGCTATCCTGCTCAGATCAAGCTTATCCGCTATTGTTGTTGATGCAACTATGTTTTCAATGCTTATCTTTTCTTTTTCCATAATTACCACCTTTAAATATGTTATGATCATTTGGTATTTATATTTTCATATTTTTTTCCATACCTGCATTATAGCGCCACCGAACATTTTCTTTTCTTCTTTCACCAAAACAAGATTGTTTCTTTCAAAAATACTTTTCAATTTTGAATAACTGGGATATTCAATATAAGTGTATAGGAGAGTTGAATATTCCTTCACCAATTTTCCCCGTGTAACAAAAATTGAAAGAATGACTGGATAGAAAAAGATGTAAATGTAGAACAAAAACTTTAGAATGATTGAATCTGGTTTACCGAGATCAACAAGAACAAAATAACCATTCTTTTCAAGAACCCTTGATATTTCCTCCCCTGCCCTTTCGTGATCTATGGCATCCCTAAACGAAAATGCACAGGTTACAAGATCAAATGAAGAATCCTTGAATGGAATATTTTCAAATTTTCCAACAACCTTTTCTCCATTGTTCCCATTTTTATTGAGAAGAAAAACGCTTGGATCAAGGAGAACAACACTCTTCGGTTTAATTTTTTTTATTGTCAAAGATGCCATGTCACCAGGACCTGTACCGGCATCAAGGTACCTTTCACCTTTCAGACCATCCAGTGCCTTTTCTCTAAGAATTGTATCGTTTCCAAGGCTCATAAGCTTGTTCATTAATCTGTAATAGGGCTGAAGGTTCTCCAGACTTTTCTCTAAAACTTCCCACCTTTCCCTTTTCATTGAATTAACTTACCTCCACCGTATATCCTTGGTATCTTTTCCTGATGTGAAATTATGTAAGCATCTTCATTAAGAATAATTTTATTTTCAAAAGAAAACATAATATGGTCTGAGGAAATATCATTCACCTTGCCAACATATCTTGCAAAATTATTGTAGATCTGCACCTTTGAATCAATATCCAGTGAATCCTTAATAACAGGGTTTTTTCTCACCTTCAACCTTATTGTTTCTGAAATTTTCATTGTATCCGGATATGCTATGATTGATCCCTTTGGCACATCATCAGGATTAACATTCTTCAATGCAACGCCTACCCTTGTTCCATTAACAGCATATTCCTTATCAACATCCTGTACCTGTATTGACCTTATTTCACTTCTCTTGTTTGAAGGTAAAACTACCACCTCGTCATGCCTTTTTATTGATCCCCTTTTAACAAAACCAAGGGCAACTGTGCCAACCCCTTTCACTGTGAACGATTGATCAACAACAATGTAACCGTTTCCCTGACTTTCTTTTTCCTTTAAATTGGATAGAAAATCTAGAATTGATTCCATTTTTTTATCAGAAAAAGAGAATTTTTCAATAACTGTTCCCTTTCCAATCCTTTTTAGTTTTTCCTGGTTTTCCTGTGATGTTAAAATAAGACCATTATCGTAGCCTATTGCATCCAGTAAAAGTATAATTTCACCAAGATACTGGTCAATTTCATTCACCTCAATTATTGGAAAGTCAGCAACTGTTGCTGGATTTATCAATGATGATATTCTTTCAGGGAACCTTGTTGGTTTAAGGAATGTGAAAACATTTTCTCCATCCTTTCTGTGGAAATATTTCAGATCATTTTCAGATGATTCCTTTGCCACCTTTTTTAAAAGTTCATCATCCACTACCGAAAGAAATGTGTAATGCATAATGGACAATAATTAAAATAAAATAAAAAGTTTTCTTTAGAGAGAATCCACAGATGAATCAAGACTGGAAATCTTTGCCGCCTTTTTCATTTCATTTAATGATGCCTTTTCATCTAGTATGTATGGGCTCTTCACACCTGTTAGAACAACAAGAACCTTCACTTTGTTTTCAAGTGTTGGATCTATTGATGCTCCCCATATGAGTTTTGCCATTGGATTTATCTGTTTCTGTATCAATTCAGCTGCCTTCTGTGCCTCCATAACGCTCATGTTTGGATCTCCAACAATTCTCACCAATGCACCCTTTGCCTGGTGTATATCCGCCTCTATTAATGGTGAATTTATTGCTTCATTCACAGCCTCTTCAACCCTGTCTGTTGAATTTTCAGATTCACCTATACCAATCATTGCAACGCCACCGTTCGCCATGATCGTTTTTATATCGGCATAGTCAATGTTAACAAGACCTGGCTTTGTTATTATTTCCGTTAAACCCTTCAAAGCTTCCATTAGAACCTCATCCGCAACCTTGAACGCCTGATCCAATGGTAGCCTTGGAACAAGCTGTAAAAGCTTATCATTGGGTATAACAATTGTTGTATCGCAGAATCTCTTCAATCTATCCAGTCCGTATAAAGCCTGTTCCATTCTTACTTTACCCTCGGCGGAGAATGGTAATGTTACTATGCCAATAACAAGTGCGCCTGGATTTACCTCCTTTGCAACCTGTGCCACATATGGGGCTGAGCCTGTACCAGTTCCACCGCCCATACCTGCTGTTACAAAAACTATATCCGATCTCTGCAGAACATTCCTTAGATCCTCATCAGCCTCCCTTGCAGCCTCCTCACCAATTCTTGGATCAGCACCCGCACCAAGACCCCTCGTAAGTCTTTTTCCAAGCAATATTTTCCTGTTCGCTTTAACATGTAAGAGATGGGGTGCATCTGTGTTTGCTGCAATTAATGTTGCACCAAATACACCCGCCTCACTGAGCCTGTTTATTGTGTTTGATCCCCCACCACCACACCCAACTATCTTTATGTTTACCTTTAACTGTTCAACAATTTTTCTCAATTCCTCCTCATCCGGAGAGATCATCTCCGCTGCCTGCTGTGTATTCTGCTGTGTTGTTACAGGTGCTGGATTTGTTTTTTCAGGATCGTAACCAAGAGCATCCTTTATCAAGCTTTTCATTCTTACCACCCAAAGTCATACTTTTGTCAGACAATCAATCAATTAGGACTATATAAACTTTTCTCCCTTTTTAACCAAAACAGGAAAGTTATTTAAGTCAAATATCTTTTTTATTTCCATGGAATGTGGAAAATTGTTGGCTGTATGGAATAACACTTTCCCTTATTATACAAAGTTAATATTTTCAATAGCATTCCTTGTTTTTGGTATTTTTATTACAATAATTTCATTTATTTCACTCACAATGATTTTAGGTGTAATTTTAATAATTATTGGTTACCTTCTTGGATTTTATAAAAGCAATTCCGGAACAGTAGGAAAAAATACATTGAATGCAAAATTGTTTGAATTCTGTTACTACGGTTATGAATCACCATTCGATCTCAAACCTGTTAGGATTGATTTTAAAAATAAACCCAAGTTAATTGTAATAAGATTTTCCTACTATTTTTCACCACCATCAACCTTCATACCATTGCAGAACCCCTGGTCAGGATGGAACATTATGTTCATTGATTCATCGTTAAGGAATGGTTATGCCTGGGGACCTGAATTTTCAACAATCAACTACATAAGAAAGGATCATGTTTTCCTTGCATCCGTGATAAAAAGATTCAGGGAATTGAATCTAGAAATAGAATATATAACACTGGATCCACAGTACATGGATATTTTTTTGGATGAACTGAAGAAAAGTATTGATTTCAATTTGGATCTCAATGAAATTATCAAAAAAATGAAAATAAAGGAGGATGGAACATTTGATATTATACCTGAAAATTATAAAGAGGTACCAGAACACATTGAAAAAGTTAATGTAAATGTTAGATATGAGGATCTATATCCCAGTTTTCTCAAATAGTGCCACCGTAGCTCAGCAGGTAGAGCGGCTGATTCGTAATCAGCAGGTCGGGGGTTCGAAACCCTCCGGTGGCTCTATTTAATTATCTCATGAAGATTCATTTTTTTATCAACAAATATCCTTTCATCCATTGTTTTTAATTTCTCTGAAACAATTGGTTTAAAATCCATCTTTTCAATTATATCTTTATCAATATCAATTCCAGGTGCAATTTCTTCAAGTAAAAGACCCTTTTGGGTCAGGGAAAAAACAGCCCTTTCCGTTATATATTTAATTCTCTTTTTTTCCTTAACAGCTATTTCTCCATTGAAGTATATCTTTTTAACATTCTTTACAAATTTAACAATATTTCCATCCTTTTCTATGAACAATTTTTTATCCCTAACACTTATGACTTTTTCTCCTCCATTGAAAAATCCTGCAAAGTATACAATTTGAACACCGTTTGAAATATCAGTGAATCCTCCAGGACCTGGCAAAACATTTTCACTGTATGCAGGATTAACATTACCCTTTTCATCAACCTCAAGAAAGCCAAGTGTTGTGACATCAGCTATTCCCCCTTCATATATGGAGAATTGATCGGGCTCGGGTATTATTGCAAAAGGGCCGATTGAAAGACCAAAATCGTTTCCCTTTAATGCTATTCCACCCCATGGACCTGATTCAACAGTTGTGTAAATATGATCCATTATGTTTTCATATTCAAGTATTTCTGTTATTTCTGAAGGAATACCCGTTCCAAAATTTGCTATGATCGGTCTTCCTAATTCTTTAACAAGATTTGCCAGTTCTAATGCAACCCTTCTCTTTATAACAGTCCTTGGATCAAGAACAACCCTTGAAACCTTGTACTTTAATGATGGAACGATCTGCCCTGATACCCTTGGATCGTAATTAAATGTCCAACCCTGCGGACTGTATTCCCTTGGAGCAGGAACAACATAGTCTATCAATGGGCCCGGAACATGAACATTCTTTGGCTTTATGGATCCATTTTTAACAATATCCTCAACCTGTGCGAAAACAATACCCTTGGGTTTTGATTTTGCAGCTAAAGCAATACCTAGAACATCACCATAAATACCCTCATTCTCCATGGATAAATTACCCATCTCGTCCGCATAAGTTCCCCTTATGAATGCTATGTTTGGCTTAGGTGCCCTGTAGAGTAAATATTCCTCACCATCTATTTCAATAATTTCTGCATAGCACCTTTTCCTTTCCCTTGCCAGATCGTTCATGAAAGAATTATCATGCCTTGGATCATGAAATGTTCCAAGACCTATTTTTGTCAAAACACCTGGTCTTCCTGATCCAATCTCCCTGAATAGCCATGATGCTATTCCTATACTGAAGGAATAAACATCAAAATAGTTTTCCAGGGCAAGTTTTTGCAAATATTCTGATCTGAAAAGGTATGGCATTAACATGCCAGAAATGAATTCCCTGTTCTTATTCTCATAGATCCATTTGGAAATTTTATCCAGTCCTGTTCCAGGAACACCTGGAAACGCATCCGTCTCGATAAAAATATTCTTTGGATGTTTATACTCAATGTAACTTTCGAGCAATTTATCCATCAGGAAAAGGGGTGTGTTTGTGTTATTGAATCCTGATATGGCAATAACGGATCCATCAGGAATCTCTCTTATTTTTTCAAGGATTTCATGGACTGAAAGGATCATATTTGGTTATAAAATTCCTTAATTAAGCATTTTCCCTTTCAGTTAAGAAATGTTTATATAGGGAAAAAATTATTAATTTATTTATGAAACTGTTGTTGAAGAAGGAGAAGGGTGTTTCTGAGGTTATAGGTACCCTTCTTATACTTGCAATAACCGTTACTTTATTTTCGAGCGTATTTTATTATGTTTCAACAATACCTACACCAACACCACAGGTTTATTCATCATTTTCATACAATTACAACATTAATACAAATTCCACCCTGAATTTAACAGTAACAAACACAGGGGGACAGGCATTGATGCTCTCATCTACACAATTAATGATAGTTTTCCAAAACAACAATGGAACAAAGGTCGTAACACACATGCTTTCCGAAAAGAATTTTTCTTCACAGATAAACAGTTCATATTTTGGTGTTGGTAAAAGTTTCACTTACCATTCCTGGTGGGATAATGTAAGAGGAATAACCTATCTAACAACAATATATGTTTATTTGATTGACAAACAAAATTCACAGATTGTATGGTATACGGTTCTACAGGGATCTTTACCAACGGTAAAGGTTGTTGGGTTCTCCTATTCACCATCACCAATAAAGGCGAATTCAACACAGAGTGTTACTTTTACCGCATTTGTTATCTATAACCAGAACAACAAAGTATTGCCATATGTTAATTTAACAATAGTTGGGGTTAAAAGTTTAAAATTAATCTATTCATCACCAATGACATTCACTGGTAATACTGTTCTGAATTTAAAAACAGGTATTTATACAGTTTATGTGAATGCAACATTGAACAATACAAAATCATCATATAGAAGCGTAATCAATGTTATTTCAGGTTATTCATCCAATATTTTGAAGGTAACATCAATAACATTCACCAATCCAAACCCTGTTCATGGAAGTAATGATGGTATCATGGTGACTGTTTACAGTACATCACCAAACACTGAAACTTTCAGGTTATATTACAATGATACTTTTAGGGGTACTACAAAGCAAATGAATATTAGCACAGGTAATCCCTCTACATATTTTACAATAGCACCGTTCACATCTATGGTAATAACAGCCACATGGCTGAACATAGGTGGATCTGGAGCTGCTGCCGGTGTTCATACAATAACCGTTAACATCTCCTTATCGCCAAATTCACCGCCAGTAACGGTTCAGGGTCTTTCAACAAACATAACAGTTTTACCCAAAATCCTTCTGGTTGATGATGAAAATGTTCCCGTAAATTCACCATCAAGTGTTTTTAACTTCTATTCATCCATGTTTGAATACATAGATTATCCTGTTGATACGGAAATAATAGGATACAATCAGCTTGCATCAACATCAGGGTATGATCTTGTCATTTGGATCACAGGTTACTCTTCCCAGGGTATATCACAAAATCAAGCCAATCAAATAATAGGTCTGGCAAACAGTGGAGTTTCAATCCTATTTATAAGCTCATCTCCATCCTCATATTCCAATCTTTCATCAAGTGGCTGGTTCCAATATACTTATACTTCATTGAACAATGGTTCCATGTATTTCACAAAAATTGGTAATTATAATATAAACGTTAATGGTACCTTAACACCCTCTTCCTACGGTAATAATGTTGTATATTTCTATTCCTCTTCATTCAAAACACTTTCTTATTACAAAAGCAATGTTAATGTTACTGGAATATATTCCATTCTTCCAAGCGGTGCAAGAGTGGTTATAATTGGATTTGAGTTTTCAAGGTTATACGTTTATCAGCAGGACATTATAATGAACAAAATTATGCTTTGGTTATCTAACATAACAATAAGAACAGGGAATGATCTAGCATTGCTTGATATGAGAATATCGAACCCAAATCCTCTATTTTCCCAGCCCGTTAATCTTACTTTCTACGTTGCAAATTTTTCACCAGTCAATTTAACAAACATTGATCTTGAGGTTTTGATAGACAATCAACCAATAAATGGTCAGCCTCTTTATCACATAAATTTCATACCTGGCAATGGAAGTTATGTAACTGTAAATGTTACCTGGATCGCAGGATCACCCGGACCACATACAGTTTTTGCATACGTTAACCCGTATCATACAATCACCGAAGTAAACTATAATAACAATGGTCTTCCACCGGTTGTTTTAAATGTTATAAATGTTAGGTTCTCCACGCTAGTGGTATGGATCCATGGCAGTAATGATAAAAACAATAATATTACTTCCGTAACAAGTACATTGAGTAATATGGGAGTTTCATATGTATTTTTAAATTATTATGTTGGATCAAACCAGAATCCTCCTTCCTTAACGAATCCGGCATCAAAATATTACTTTATGAACTATAATCTTGTAATACTGGATTTCAACAGCACAGCTTACTCATTGGATTCAAATTTGGCGAATGCATTAATAAGTTATTTAACAAACAAAAATATAACTAAGTTTCCATATTCACTTCTATTTCTTGGTGAGTATGCTGGTTATGCTATAAATTCAAATACAACAATAAAAAATTATCTATATTTAAATAACATTGTACTTACGCCTATTACAGGAACAGTTAAATTCAATACCTACTTATTTGGTAATAATACCAATGCTCAAAACCTTAACCTAGGATTCTTTGGAACGAACGTTACAAGAGGGTACGGCTTAGTTTATAAATTCAAAAATGAAATTACAACGTTATCCTGTACAAACCCATATTCAATGAACATTTTAATTAATTCAACTAATAGCTATGGCGTTCTAGAAAATATCTCTAACCTAATGGTGGGTATTATACCCTTAAGTCTAGAAAATATAGTAGGGATTATACAGAATCATACTACTAATACTCCATATTCTCCATCATCCTCTTCTTCAAGCATACTAACATACAGTCCACCATCCGCAGCTAGATACACTCAAAATCTCCTAATGTTGAATTTGCTTTTGTCTTTTAAGTATGTTATTAATAAACCAATACCTGAAATACTCTCCTGTGACATAAATGTTAGTTCACAGTATGTTACGTTAAATAATTACTATTTGATAAATGGAATAGTAAGAAATCTTGGATATGTGGGTGTTAACGTTATTTTGCAATCTTACGAAGAACAATCTTTGTTTAACACTCAATCAATTTATTTACCACCTGTTTCTGCAGTGAAATTCCAGGTATTGTGGAAACCAAATTATGCCTCCTCCCCCTTACCTGAAATACTAAGGTTCGTTCTTGTAGGGAATTTCCAGAAATTACCTATGCAGGAAGCACTGATATTCCAGAAGGTCTATTTCCTCTATGATAATGGATCTACATTACAGAACTGGCAGCATTACAATGTTTTACAGTATATCACTGGTGAACCTTTATTTGATCTTAGCGGAGACGAAGTAGTATATTCAAATATTCAAACCACCTGGTACAATATTGAAAACTATAGCAATGATGGGACAAATATATATAATGGGTGGTCAACAAACTATTCTTTCTCTTATCCATATTCATATCACATCCAAGATGTAATTGACTGGAATGGTACAACCCAAGGAGATTATGCAAGTGTTTCATTACAGTTAGCACCTGTAACAGTTTCACCTGGTGAAATTGTTACGTTGAGCTGGGAATGGAAATACTCTATAGCAACGGCACAAAATGGTCTTTTCCTGATGGTAAAAATAGGCAATACATGGTATCAGGTTGCATTACCATATAATTCAAATCCTGATTTGGGCAATATTCTTACCATAAATGGTTGCAAAATCGTGGAAGTCTATAATGGTCAGAGCGGTGGTGGAACCTTTTCCTGGACATATCATTCAATAAATACCAATGAATTATATGTTATGAATCCAGCAACAGGTCTACCTAGTCCAAATCCAATAAATGTTACTGGACAAACATTAAAGTTTATGTTTGTTTATATTGCTCCTGCATATTACGCAAGTTCTTGGGTTGGATCATCTCAACCGGGTGCTGGAACTTACATTGATAATGTAATGCTTTCTGCAACCAATGGCGGAAACGATGGATGGAGGGTTATACATCCTGGTGAAACATCAAACCAATATGGAATCTCCACAAATGGCATAAGTTATTTAGGATTTCAGGGCGCACCAACCTATTCTTTAATTGCACTATATAATAATAATTCTGGATATCCTTCCTTTGACAATAGTTTATGGGATAATTTAATTTCACCTGTCATAGATCTATACAACGCCATTAATGCTACACTCAGTTTTACTTTTAAAGCAAACATAGCACAAGGTCTTTATGGGGCCGGTTGGCCTCCAGATTTCTTCTATGTAGCTGTTAGCACAAATGGTGAATCAACATGGTCACAGATTTATTCGCCACCAACTTATCCTTCTGGCGGACAATATGGCAATGGAGGACAATCCGGAGGAGGAACAATATATGCAACAGATAGCTCACATTTTTATCCTGCAAATGGAGCAAATTCAACTTATTGGCTAACAATCACAATAAACCTAAATTTCTATCTTGGTCTTCCTATTTACATAGATTTTGCAATGGTTACAAATAATGGGTGGAGTTATTCTAACATATTTATTCCATGGCATGCTGTGGGTTATAATAATGCAAATGCAAATCCTTTCTTTGGTCTATATTTAACAAACATATATGTCCAAGGATATTCCCAATCACCCCCTATATCTTACTCTGGGGTTTGGACATAATAAAATTTTTGAAATGCCTGTTACTCTTTTATATTTATTTCTTTTCTTTCACATTTTTATTTGTGAAAAAATCAAATCTTTGGAGAACTTTCAATATCGATCCTAATTTTGTTCTCAAAATATAGAAAACTATATTTACAATTTTTTTATTAAATTTACTTATGGTAAATATTGGTATAATTGGTGGATCAGGAATACATGAAATTTTTGAAGAGAAGGAGAGAAAAGTGATTCACACGCCATATGGATCTCCATCGGATGATATCGTGATAGGAGAAATATCAGGCATTGAGATTGCATTTTTGCAGAGGCATGGAAAAGGACATAAAATTCCACCGCACAAAATAAATTACAGGGCAAACATTTATGCTTTGCATAGCATTGGTGTTGAAAAAATAATAAGTGTCAGCGCTGTTGGATCGTTAAAGGAAAACATTAAACCCGGGGATCTTGCTATAGTTTCACAGTTCATAGATTTCACAAAAAAAAGAGAATATACATTCTATGATGGACCAAAGGTTGTTCATATATCCATGGCCGATCCATTTTCCGAAGATATGAACAATATTTTGTACAACAAGGCATTGGATCTTGGGTACAGAATTCACAGGGATGTTACATACATTTGCATTGAGGGACCAAGATTTTCAACAAGGGCTGAATCAAGGATGTTCAGGAATTTTGCTGACATAATTGGCATGACGCTTGTACCTGAAATAAATCTAGCGAGGGAACTTGGTATCTGTTACAGCACTTTGGCCACAGTAACGGATTACGATGTATGGGCGGAAAAGCCTGTAACTGCTGAAGAGGTTATAAAAGTAATGGCTGAGAATGAATTCAAGGTGAAGGAAATACTGAAAAGGTCAATACAGGAAATTAATAACACAGATCCTAAAAAATGTAAAAAGGTTCTTGAGGAAGCAGGTTTATAAAAAAATTTAGAGCTTACTTGGCTCAGTAAGCTCCAAAATTCTGTTTATTTTTTCTGCAAGGCTCTTTATCATATCATCGTTTAGAGCATCGAGCAAAGCTGAGAGCATTGTAAGCAGATCAATGAGCTTATCAACAGTTCCATTTGCAATTAACTGCAATAATTTTTCTGTTATGTTTCCAATTGTATCCATATCCAGCAATCCCTGTTTATTAAGTTCAACCAGTTTTTCAAGTAGTGCAAGCAGTTTTGGAACATTCTGTGCAAGAAGTTCCCTTACGGATTCTGAATTGATAATGTTTATTAGAACTGGAGCAAGTTCAAGCAAATCCATAAGTGTATCTACTGCACCGCTCTGTATCAATTCTCCTGCCTTATCAAACAGTTTGTTAATATCCTCAAGTTTAATGATGCCCTTCTTCTCCATTTCAAAGATCTTATCAAGTAAAACAATGAGCTTTGGTGCATAATTCAAAAGTTCATCAAGTATTCCTCTCTTCTGTAGATCTATAACAAGATCCAGGAGTTTCTGCAATGTTCCCTCCTGTAACATTTTAACCAGAGATTCCAGTGTTCTGTCAAGAAGATTCCCTTCAAGAAGTTTCTTTACCGTTCCCTTTTCAGAGAGATCGGAGACCTTATAATAAAGCTTGTCCACTGTTTGATCCTTCTGCATTATTTCAAGTACAGCGAGTAACTTATCAAGTGTTCCATCCTTCTGTAGATCAACAACTTTCGTAAGTAGCCTGAAAAGTTCATCCCTCTGGACAACATCAAGAAGTTCAAGAACACCATGCTTTCCATGCTTTGTATCGGGTTTTACCTTTTTTGTTTCAGCCATATTTTATCACCTCACAACTCCGCCTTTACACTCATTCCCCAGTACAGTTCGTTATATGCTAGTTTCATCCACTTTGCATATTTTGATGGCAATGATACTGTTGGCGGATGATAATAATCCATGTAAAGATATCCTGCCCTATCCTCTGCAGTCAGAATAAAGCAATATGCAGCTCCATTATACTTGTAAACATTTCCAGATTTTTTAATTCTTGCAATTATGTTTTTTGCCACTGCGTTTGCCTGGTACTCTGCTGCAGATCCTGCCTTTGCAACGTTTGGTATGTTTGCATTATCACCTAGAGCATAGATATTTTTGTATCCATTCACCTCCAGTGTGAATGGATTAACATTTATCCAGTTACCTAAACCTGCATCCTTTATGACATCCGGTGCCTTATGTGGTGGAATTGAAATCAAAAGATCATAATTCACCTCAATACCTTCCTTTGAATAAATAACCTTTTTCTCAGGATCTATCTTTGTTGGATTGAATGGTGATGTTACCTTTATTCCTCTTTCATCCATCCATTTCTTTCCTATTGGACTTACCACGGGATGCTGGTGTGTTCCCTGTATAGGGAATAAATATTCAAAGGTAACATTCTTCTTTTCCTTCTTGAACCTATCATGGAGGGCAAAAAGTATTTCGTATTGAGCAACGGGGCATTTGTATGGTAATGAACTTACCTCAACAACAATCTTACCGGATTCAAATTTGTTCAAAGCATCCCTGAGCCTTACGGATTCCTCAAGTGTATAAAATGCGTATGCTCCTTCCCTGAATCCAGGTATTGCATCGTAATCAGGTATTGAACCAAGAGCTATTACAAGTATATCATATTTCCATTCCGTTCCATCCTTTGTCAGAACTTTGTTTTCATTTGGAATTATTTTCACAACTTCTCCCCTTTCACCATAGTAGAATTGAATCCTGCTATCAAGAAGATCCCTTTCCTTCCTCACAAAATGTTCCGGTTCTTCCTCACCCATTGCAACAAAGATGTAACCTGGCTGATAATAGTGATATTCACTTTTGTCAAGAACAACTATTTCAACATCGCCCCTGTCAACCAAGTCACCAAGACCCGCAGCGACCTTGTTAGCCACTATACTACCGGCAGCACCGCCACCTAATACAAGAATCCTCATAATTAATCACTCATAATGGTAATGGAAAATGAATATATTAATTTAATTTAAATTCACCAAAGTTTTTTAGTAAAAAAATTATTGTATGATCCATGGATAGTATTGAGTGGATAAAGTCCAAATTCAGGGAATACTACTCAAGGAACAAAATAATATTACCTCCGAGGTTTTCAAACAGAGAATATGGTTTCACACAGTTCGATAAGGATGGTATGATAAGGCATTTGAAATTCTCATCCGAAAATGAAATTATGAATTTCATAATTAAAAATGTTCCTTCAAATTCATATTACTCTTCAGCCTATTATAAAAAACCGGATGCTCAGAAAATGGATGAGAAGGAATGGCTTGGAGCTGATTTAATTTTTGATCTTGATGCAGATCACATTGTTTCAGGGGAAACAACCTATGAAAACATGTTATTTATTGTGAAAAAGGAAACAAAAAAACTTATTGAAAATTTTCTTCTTTCTGATTTTGGTTTTGAAGAAAAGGATCTTGAAATCGTCTTCTCTGGAGGAAGGGGTTACCATATCCATGTTAGGAATGAAAAAATCTATTCTTTAAAAAGTGATGAGAGAAGGGAACTGGTTAGTTACATAACAGCATCAAACATGGATTTTAAGGATCTTATAAACATAAGGATCGAGGGTGAGAAAAAGTTTGTTGAAAATTATTTCCTCTATCCTGAGGATTACGGTGGATGGTATTCAAAATTTTCTAAATCATTAAATCAGGTAATAGAAAATCTTGTTTATCTTTATGATTCGGAAAGAATATACGATCTGGAAAAATTGTTATCCGATGCGGGCATAAAAAATAAAAAAAGGTTTATGGAAAACATTTTTTTGAAAAAAGTTTCAGGGAAAAGGATTGCGGATTTAATCCTTGATAAATCCAACGAAAAAAGATTGAATTACCTTGATGAGAAAACAAGGGAGGATCTTTTAAAAATTGTCATTCATTTTTCATCAATAAATTTGAAGGGTGAGACTGATGAACCTGTGACAACAGATATTCACAGGTTAATAAGGTTACCCGGATCGTTACATGGTAAAACAGGGTTCATGGTCAAACCCATTGAGCTCAAAGATTTTGATGAATTTGATCCGCTGAGCGATGCAATCTATCCCGGTTTTACAAAAAATTATGTTAGGGTGAATGTAAAAAAACCATTCACCATTAAGGCACTTGGTAAAAATTACACATACGGGGAAGGGGAGGATGAAATGCCCGAATTCCTTGGAATATTTTCAGTTTTGAGGGGTATTGCAGATATTGTTGAAAAAAATATATAAATATGGTTGCTATCCAAGTTTAGAGTGAGAACATATGGGTGCAATAAGACCTGCTGTAATTAAAAGGGTTGCAAGGGAACTCGTTGAAAAGTATGGTGATAAATTTAGCGGAGATTTTGAACAAAATAAGAAACTTGTGGCTGAATTAACAAACGTTCAGACAAAAAGGTTAAGGAATATACTTGCCGGATACGTTACAAGATACTGGAAAATAAAACACACCGAACATAAAAAGACCGAAGAAGTTGAAGAAGAATCATAATTTTACAATAGATCCCCATTTACCCAGTGAAATGTGAAGTCCAAACTTATCAATTTTAACGTAGCAGTTTATTATTTTTATTTTATCTCCTTTTTCCAGCTTAAAATTTTCAATCTCATCGTTCCAAAGGTTTAATTCAGCACTTCCAGTTTCATCACTTATTTTTATTTTCCTGAGTTTCAATTCCCTTTCATTTTTTTTAATAACACTGTCTTCAATTTCATCAACCGTTGCATAGATTGATACAATAACATCATCTATCAAATCTTTAATTTTTACCCAGTTACCCGGGTTTCTCCCGAGCTCATCAACAATCATATATGCTATTGCCTCATCATCCAAAAGATCATTGTACATCTTTTTTCTTTCATTTATTTCAGCAATAAATCTATCCTTTGTCATTATATCCTTGATAAGATCGTAAAGGTAATCAATATCCATGGTTTTTCAAAAATGAAGAATGAATAAAAACTTTATGATTTTATCAGGGACATAAGAACTGTTATGTTCATATAGATCATATAGATTGCAACTAGAATTATAATAATTGCAAATATTTTTGTTAAAGTTTTTTTAGGCATTGAATGTGCAAAGAACGCACCTATCCATCCACCTGCAATTCCACCTATTATATAAAGAACTGAAATAATTATGTTAAGATCACCATTGATTGCATACCTTGTGGCTGTTGTTAATCCAAAAAGTCCAACAGAGATTAATGATGTTCCTATTGCCTGGAGAATGTTTAAACCTGCTGAATAAATTAAAGCGGGAACAATTAGAAAACCGCCACCAATGCCGAAGTATCCTGATGCAAAACCGACTAAAAGGCCATAAAGTGCTACTTTAAAATTTGACTTTTTTATTTCAGGCTTTGCGGATGTTTCAACACATTTTCTTCTCAACATGGATACTGCTATAACAATCATCAATATTGCAAATATAAACAAAAGATCCTTTCCAGGTGTTAACAATCCCATTTCTGTTCCTACCAAAACGCCGATTATACCGAAAACACTGAAAAACGATCCAACCTTAAAATTAACATTCTTTTTTCTTAAATGTGGGATTAGGTTCAATAAAGCATTTATTCCAACAGCAAGTGCTGTTGTACCTATAACAATATGTGGATGATCATAACCAACAAAATATATCAACAAAGGAATTGCAAGTATTGAACCTCCTCCACCAATAAGACCAAGAGAGAATCCAACCAAAAGACCTGAAACAACGGAAAGGATCATTTGAATTGGTGTTAAATCGAACATAAATATCACCCAAATGAAAAAATAAAAAATATTTAATTTTTCATCTATAACCCATTCCATTTATTTTTAGATGAAGCAAGGTATATAATGTAACCCATGAACTCAACAGGACAAAGATCATGAAGACAAAACTTGAAACTGCCATCTGTATGTTTCCACTCAGAATATGACCCGATGCGCATCCATTTGCCATCCTTGCACCAAAAAGGACAAGAAATGCACCGATAAATGATCCTATGGCCCTTAACTTTCTGCTCGGTCCAAACCTGTGCTCCCATACCTTTGGAACAAGGGGTTTATATTTCATAAACCTTTTTGATATGAAAAGTGAAGATAGGAGACCACCAAGGAATGTTCCGAGATCCGAAAATGGTTCCCATCCAATTTCACTGAACGGGTTGTTAACAGCAATTCCATTCACGATATGCATTCCTCCGAAAAGCTGGAAATAGGGATTGGATGCGGCCCATGTTGGATTGATTAGATAGGATAACTGTGCACCTATCCAGGAATAGGTTGTAGATTCACCAAATATCTGATGCAAAATTATAACAGCCACAGCAGTTATTGTGAATTCTAGACCAAGGAAAATTACATATCTTGAATTCCATACACTGCTTTCATTTGTTATTCTTGTGACAAAGCTTCTTGCATTAGGATATTTTTCTTTCTCCTCATTTATAAGTTCATCGAACCTTGTTATTTCCTTATTTTTTCCTGTTAAATGCATTAAACAGGATTGTTTTAATGGCTGTTTAGGATACCTTGGCAGGATAAAGAAGATCATCAGCATGATTATACCAAAAACTAGGCTCACTATGAAAATTTCAAGTCTTGTTGTTGCACCCACAACACTTGCCCAGGTTATTGGTCCAAGGTTCAATGTATCCCAGAAAAACCATTTAACGTTTCCAAATATTAAGGACCATGTAAAGGCCCCAAGCAATCCACCAATTACAGCCCATATTGCATCCCTTCTGCCCTGCCCAAGCGCTATCCATACTGTTCCTGGGAAATACCCAGCAATACCAACCCCAACTCCAAATATTATTCCACCAATTATTACACCTGGTATGAAGAATGCCTTTATTCCAAAGTTTGGGCTTGGGACAAAGAGATTTAGGGCATACAAAAGAATAGCACCAAGACCTATGGCAAAACCGAAACAGACAAGCAAGAATCTATCCTGAAATGCCATTACCCTGTACAATGTGTCAGGATCGGAAAAGTTCCATAGTTCTAAAGGAATTGCAAGCAGAATTCCAGCAACTATACCAAGAATCAATGGTGCCTTAGTTTCATGCAATACAACCTGCATATAGATACCGCCAAAGAGCATCAATATGGAAACTATGAAGAGAACTGTTGTGGCTCCAAGGAATATTTGCATATCCCTTTTTTCATCTGTCATAAATTTCACCAAAATGTCATAAATATTCCAATTATTTAAAATTTATGACAAAAATACCTTTTTTTAGTGCACCGAAAACCTCGACTATTAAAAGACAATACTCAAATATGGGTCGTGCAAAATGAATAAACGCAAGATCAACTAATATTATCAGCAAAAACAGGGATAAAAGCAGATTGCTAAAGATCTGAAAATAAGTGTATATCAACTGTAAAAAGACTATGGATTCACTGGTTAAACTATAGGAAACCAACAAAAAATAAAAGGGAGTGGTAGAAAAATGTTAAATGTAGATGAAAATATTGAGAAAATAATAATTCCTGTTAATAATGAACATTAGTAGCTTTTAGACTTGAAAAGGTTATTGAATCTAAATATGGTATTCATATTCTCCATAACACAATTCATAGAATACTGTTGAAGAATGGAAAGGCCAGGGAAGAGATAAACAAGAAAAAACAGTTTAACAATTATTCATCTTGACAAGTACAGCACAAATGGAAGAGCCACATGTTTGCACGTGATGACATTTCAAGAATGATATTCTCAGGGAGAGAATTTGAAAAGACAACTGAAAAAAATAAGATGTTTTAAGAAGCTATGGGTAAGTATGAAAGAATAGGAATAATAGAATTGTTAAAAGAATAACATAAATCATATATTATCAAGAGGGTTTCATCCACAGGCAAATGGGAAGCAAGAAAGATGGTTTGATTTGATAACTATGGAAATGATTTCAAAACATTTGAAAAGTTTGTTGAATGATATAATACAATAGGATATCATCAAAGTTCTGATACAAATAATTATTTGAAAAAACGGGAAGATGAATTCTGGACAAGATTGTCTGAAGAATTTAAATTAGGAATTTTTTGCACTTGTGGGAGTGAGAAAAATGAAGAACAAAAGGTTTAAATCTTTATATGTTCAAACCAAACTGGATACTGCAACAAAATAACCTAAAATAAATATTTTGTTAAAAATGGCGATAAAAACACATAAATGATTTGTTTAAAATTATGCAGCTGTTAATCTGATTGATAATAAAAAAGGTTAGTTTTAGAATAAAGGACTTCAGAGTGAAAATCTGATTGCTGCCCTATCTATTGATTCAAATATTGTTGGATGCTGATGCGCAAGTCTGGCTAGATCATTTATCCTTGCATTGGTTGCAATGGCAAGAGCTATCTCGTTTATTATCATTGAAGCTGAATCACCGTATATTGCTCCGCCAATTATTCTCTGACTTTCCTTTTCAACAATCAACTTTAACCATCCATCCCTAATTCCAACTATCTGAGCATAGGCATTGTCTTCAAGTGGGTATTTGATGGCAGTGTAAGCTATTCCCCTGGATCTTGCTTCATCCTCAGTTATTCCAACAACTGAAGCCTCAGGCTCAGTGAACACAGTCACGGGAACTGTTGAATAATTAAACTCATACACAGGTGATCCATGAAGGATGTTCCATGCAGTTATTACTGATTCTTTAACTGCTGAATGATACTGCATGTATTTTCCTGTTACGTCGCCTGTGGCATATACGTTAGGTATAACAGTTCTCATTGCAGTGTCCACTTCCACATGTCCATTTTTAACTATGCCAAGGTGTTCTAACCCTTCAATGTATGGCTTCCTGCCCGTGGCCATTATTACTTCATCAGCTACAATTGAAATCTTCCTTCCATCCTGGGTAGTGTAACTTACCTCTTTTTGACATCCATTCATCCTTATGCCAGAAACCTTTGCACCTGTGATGAGTTTTACATTCCTTTTCTGAAGTGTTTTTTCCATTTCATAAACAAGTTCACTGTCCCATCCGCTCATTATCCTTGGAAGCATTTCAAGAATTGTTACATTTTTTCCAACGGAACTAAGCATCTCCGAAACTTCAACACCAATGTAACCACCTCCGATTATAACTATGTTATCTGGCATGTTCCTGTATGATGTCTTATATCCAAAAAGTTCAAGGCTTCCAATCGAAAGGTCAGTACCAGGAATTGGTATTGTTGAAGAAACGGATCCTGCTGCTATTATTGTATTTTTGCCCGTTATTCTTTTGCTCCATGATCCATCAAGAGCCTCTACTTTCAGAGTGTGAGCATCAATGAACTTTGCAATTCCCCTTACGAAATCTATGTTTTCATGTTCCTTTATCTCCCTTATATGCTGCTTGTACCTTATGGTTTGAACCTCATCCTTATGATCTATAACAACACTCCAAAGAGATTCCTGGTTGAGACCTGATGCGCTTCCCTTAAGCACGTTCTTTACCTTTTCCATAAGATATACCATTAGAGCCACAGATTTGGAGGGAATGCAACCTTCATAAAGGCAATTGCCACCAAGGTTTCCCTTGTCATCAACAAGAAGAACACTTTTTCCTCCTTTACTTAATTCAAAGGCTCCATGATAACCTCCTCCACCACCGCCAACAATAATAACGTCGTACTCCTCATTTTTAGGGGGATCAACGAATTCATCATCAGTTAACGGCATAACCGGATATTTACCAAGCATAAATATTATATTTCAAAGTTCAATTTAAATTTTACATAAAGATGTCCGAAGATCCCTCTGTAAGATACAATTTAGAATTTTTTGTCAAATTTATGACCTGTTATATAATGAGAAAATCCTCATCTGAAAAGAACAACATAAATATAACTCGAGCATAAGATTTTAAGATTAAAAAGCTTTCTTCATAATTATTCCTTCAAATTTTCTTAAAAAGTAAAAATGAATTATGTTTTTTATGAATTTTACAAAATCTTTGGATTTCAATTTGTTTAACTTGCAGATCATTGTTTAAATGATGTAAAATATGCCAATGTCTCAACAGCCTTAGGTGCATACTGGGAACACACCAATATCCATATCTCATGACCAAACCTGTAGATATTTTCAATTTTTATACTCTTGTGTTCAAGAATTGAAATAACCAAAACAGTTATACCCGGAATTTCAGCATAATTTTCCTTCATTTTTAATTTGAGGAGGGCATAGCCTGTTTCAGACTTTTCTTTTAAAATTACGTTATATTTTCCATCATTTTTCAAGGCCATCAAAAAATCAAGTTCGTTAAGATCTTTTTTATCCACAATTTTCTTGTTATAATCGTATTCAAGAGAAATATCAACCCTGTTAAGTGCCATGGCCGGTTCAATGTTGAATTCACTTTTTGGTTTGTATCTCGTTAGTGCCTTCACAAGTGTGTTCAATGGGATCCTTTTTCCCATTATTTTATTTACACGTTCGTTAATTTTTTTTGCAAGCGAGGAATAGTTAACAATACCCTTTTCAATAGCCATTCTGTAAACTATATCTTCTTCTATCACAATTTCAAGAGCTTGGCTTAATTTCAATCAGAATCACCATTTTAATTTAAAAATAAAGGAAATATAAGTATTTTCTCAAAAATTTAAAAGATAATTTTACTATTCAGCCTCAATGGGATACTTTTTCAAAAGTCTTTCAGGACTGTAGTAGTTGAAGTATATGTCAAAAACAAAATCCGTTGTTCCCTTCAACGTGAGCCAGTATATGTCAGCCATTGTCATTTTTAAAAGATGCTTGAACCTTGAAGGTGGATAGGGAACAACGGGGCTGTTGTAATCACCGATAACGAAAGTTGCCTCACCGTATCCAACATCAAAAGGACAGTTGATTCTTCCATTAAATTTTGCATCAATTCCCTCAATTATGTCCGCAACAACCTTTGCTTCAAGATGAGCCGTTACACCTGTTTTTGAAACAGGCAATGTGTTTGCATCACCTATAGCAAAAACATCATCGTAACCCTCAACCCTCATGGTATATTTATCCGCCTTTATGAAGAGATCATCGTCAAGGATATTTTCAGGATTGTACTTAATATCCTTAACACCCCTGCAGGGTGGTATGATTATTGGAAAATCATACTTTATTGAATCACCCTCCATGGATACAATTTCTTTCTTTTCTGTATCAACATGGTCAAAGTTGAAGAATGGTATAACTTCTATATTCCTTTTTTCTATTAAAGGCATAACAACCCTGTTTATTGGTTCAGCTGAATATGCCCTTGGGAATGGTGTGAAAAATATAAGTTTTGTTTTATCCTTTAATCCCCTTCTGTTTATGTATTCTTCCGCAAGAAAAATTCCTTCAAGCATTGATGGTGGACATTTACATACAGGTGAAGCCTGACCCAGAACCAAAGTTCCGCCATTAAACTTTTCAAGGTTTGAATATAATTTTTTTGCATTGTCGTAAGTGCTATGGTAATTTCCATAAATTTTTGTAATTTCATCAAGCCCTGGTAGAACATCAGAATCCGGTGAAGTACCTGTTGCTATTGCCAGGTAATCGTAAGTATAGGTTTTTCCAGCATTTGTAACAACTTTCCTTTCATTAAGGTCAATATTGGTTACAGCTTCATTTCTAAAATTCACACCAGGTTTGATTAGTTCATCGATTCTTCTCCAGATTTTTCTTTTGGATCCACTGAATGCAACATAAAGGTACCATGGTTGATAGAAGTGGTAAATGCTTTTGTCAAGAATTGTAATGTTGTATTTATCCGGGTCAAGGGAATTGGCAAGGATCAATCCGCCTGCACCGCCACCTACAATGAGCACATTTTTCATATTGACCACTGATATGTGAAATAAAACAATTTATAAAAATTTTTTGAGTTATCCTGAAAAATTGATATGTTTTATTT
>JABEBW010004373.1_pt1 | contig 39767 bp, 42 predicted proteins | sample 7245961 | NCBI WGS metagenome assembly JABEBW01 (sample SAMN14506364, study PRJNA622280) | hot springs metagenome | biome: hot spring [ENVO:00000051]|acidic hot spring [ENVO:00002120]; feature: spring [ENVO:00000027]|sediment [ENVO:00002007]; material: sediment environment [ENVO:01001048]...
ATATTGAACTGGTGTTCCCAGTTTCCATGGAAATATATTGCATTTACGATTACTGAAATAGTGTTAGAAGTTATGCTTCCTATAGAAAAAAGTTCCTTTATTAAATTGCCTGTCTTGTTTGCAACCCACTGGTTTATTGTTGCTGTTGCTGCATCAGGGTTGCCAGCAAAATCAGCCAAATGAAGTGAAGAATCATAATAGGAAACGAGCTTGCTTGCCAGTGATTGGTTTAGCACATAAATTGTATTAAAGGTTTTGTCTATCCACATTGAGTCTGCTATTGAAAGGTTATATGAGTTGTTTGTAGGCTTTAATGAATTAAGAAGATTTGAAAAACTGCTGTCCATTGCGGTAAAATTATTAGGCAAAGAGAGGGCCTGTTGCATTTGCAGCAATGTATTGTTAGATGAACCCCTTGCTGCAATAGACATAGCCGCAAAAAGTGAGAATGGTGAAAATACAACGTTGCTATTTGCTTCTGAATTGCCTGCAAACAGCTTTGAATAGATGTTAAAGCTGAAGGTGTTTATGCTGTTTGAAATTAATAAGCCTGAATAATTCACAGAAGGAACAGGAAGGATAGTTGTAGTGTTGGCTGTTGTATAAGCATTTGTTGAGGCAGTGGTTGTAGAATAGGTAATACTGCTGCCTTGATTATGCAACAATAAATAGACAATAGCTACTGCACATACGGCAGCAGCAAGCGTTGCTAAGCCTATAGTCTTTTGCATGATATCCTTAAGTAATGTGCATAAAAATTAATAAGGTATATTGTGGGTTGCTTATATAGCCATAATTATGTATCATAAGGTATGCTTGAAAGCAAAAAGCGGGCTCGGCGGGATTTGAACCCACGACCATCAGCTTTCTTCATTGCATAGAAGGCTGCTGCTCTGTCCAAGCTGAGCTACGAGCCCATAGTCAATAATTGCGCAGCATTGGTTTCTTTTTGGTTTCAATATTAAAAAAGGCTTTGGTATTTTCGGTTATGGCTCTGCATGCATCTTCATAGGAAATATGCTTTGCCTCTGCTATCAGCTGCACTGAAAATTTTACATCTAATGGGCTTTTTCCTACTGCGGGTGCATCTGTCTCTGCCATTATATTCTGTATTGGAATTGCGCTAAGTACACGCATACGCTTTGCAGACCTTAAAGGAGGAACTGAAATAAAATAGTTGTTTCTTTCTATTTCCTTTACGTCATCAATTCCGCCGTTGAAGAAATGAAAATGAGCTTTCTCCACATTGCAGTCCTTTAATATGTTTATTATTGAAGCTAACGCTTCAGAATAGGTTATTTGCCCAGCCTCCCTACAGTGTATAGATATGGGGATGCTTAATTCTGATGCAAGCATTGCCATTTTTGTAAAAATGTACTTTTGCTTTTCTATGCTTATGCCATGCTCTGCCAATGTATAGTCAATTCCTGCTTCACCTATTGCAACTATCTTGCCAGAATTGGCTTTTATTAATTCAATGCTCTTTTGAAGCTCTTCTTCTGATATCAATGCACTATCAGGGCCTATTGCAAGTGCAGGAAATATGCAGCAGTTATCACTCAGCTTTAATGTAGCCGCATTTGAATCTGGAGTGCCGCCATTGCTTATTACTGTAAGAATACTGTTAGCAATCAAATCTTTTGTTGTGCAGTTTGCTACTGCATCCATATGAGCATGCGCATCTGCCAGCTCAATCCTTGATTTTTGGTCAGGCAAAAACGCCTCATATCTTTCATTGAAATTTTTATTAGAAATCATTTGGCTAAAAGGTGGCATTTTCCTCAGCGTTAGTATTGCTAAAACAATATGCAATAAGCAAATTAATTTTATATAGCTTGCTTTTATTCCTATACGTTGTTGAATTTTATATTAACAATACACTCTATTTTTGATTTATTTAGTAATCAGATCACACTACGTAAGATAATACCATACAAGGTACGCAATCAGGCATGCATATGCATGCACCGTAACTTCTTCATCTCGATAATCTGTTCTTTGAAAGCCTGAGGTTCTTTCTGCCTTAAAAATACACCTGCCTTTATATAGTATTAGCAGGGTTTTTGTTTTCAGAAAAGATAGAACCCTGCTACCTATACAGGTTTCAAGTTTTATTCTAAAAAAAGAATATTTAAGAATTCAACACCTTAGATAACCTATTTAGGTTATCCAAGTTTAGCCCTTTTTCGTTATCATTTTCAAGAAATTGTCGGTCAACATATTTACATACTCTTCAGGGCTCATTTCATTATCCTTCCACCACACCACGTAACATAAAAGGGAGCCAAAAAATGCCCTCTTGAGTGGGACCGGAACTCTTTGTTTAGCAAGCTCTTCTAATTTTGAAAAAAGCTTATCCATTTCCTGAAAGCATATGACTCTCAGTGCAGAATCGATCTGCTTGAATCTCTCCTTGTTTGCCATAGTCATAAGTAGCAGATTTCGCAGATCCTGGTTTTCGTACTTTTTTAAAAATGACATGCCGAAATCAGTGAGGAGTTCCTTTGCGCTGTTATAGCTTCTTTTGTTCAAGCCAATAATTTCTTCAACTGGAACAGATTTGATTGCAGCCTTTTCTATGAGAGTATCCTTCTTTTTATAATAGAAGAATACTATGCCTTTGCTCACCCTAGCTATCCGTGCAATTTCGTCGATTGTTGCCAGGTCATAACCTTTTTTGGCAAAGACTTTGATGGACGCGTTCAGTATTCTGCTTTCCTTATCCACTTTAGTTTCCATATTATATAAATAAACAATAAAAGTATAAATATAAATCGGTTAGTCAGTTAATACTGACCAGTCAGTCAAAAGGTTTAAATATTTATTTGCTGTATATTATAGTGATTTGCATGGGTGGAAAAATAGCAATAGTTATACTTTCTGACTGGGATCAGAAAACCAAAGTAACCTCTGGGCTAAAAATTGCAAATAGGATAAACGAAGCAAAACAAGAAAACGGAATTGATGCAGTGGAAGTTTTCTTCTACTCTGGTGGTGCAAAAGTGCTGAAAGTTATGCCTGAAGAGGTGGACCAACTCCTGAACGTCTTAAAGCAAAACAACATCACTGTTAAGGCATGCAGTAATGAAGCAAAGGCTTTGGAGATTGAAGAAAGCGAAAGGGAGCATGGGATACAGCTTGAGTTTGCAAAGAATGCGTTTTCGAGATACGCTGTTGATGGCTACACAGTGATATCATTCTAATATATTGAAAGTAGTATTGAAAGAGAAGGTGGTGTGTATATTCAAAGAATTTAGGCGGTTTTAATGGAAAATGACCAAAAAAAGGGTTTGAGAAAAGTTGGTTTAGATTTTGGCCTGATAAGCGGGGCAGAATGGCTTATAATAATAGCTGCATTCCTTGGTAGGTACCTGCTTCAGTTCTACCAAACATCAATAGGATCACTTGCACTTGCATTCGGAATGAACTCATTCGAAGTTGGCATAGGGTTTGCCCTATTCACCGTCGCATTTGCAGTTGCGGCTTTCGCAATGAGGAAGTTCAAGCCAAGCCAGCTCAAGAGCGTTGAGATAGTTTCATTGTTTCTGCTAGGCATTACAATGCCTCTGTACATTTTTGTCAATGGATTCGCTGAAGTATATACATTGATGATAATTGATGGCTTCATCACAGGGCTGGTAATGGACTCATTTATGACTATGGCTGGAATGGCATCAGTAGATCCAGCGAGAAGACAGGTCGAGCAGGCTTCATTCTCCTTCTGGGTAGCATTGGCATTAATAGTAGCACCATTCACAACCGGCTATTTGCTGCATATGGGAATCAAGGAGATATTCCTTATATTTGCAGTGATGGCGTTTGTTGCCATTCCATTTGTAGCAGCCCTAAGGGGCAAATATTCGCTTAAGTACATGGAAGCCAAAGGGCATAAAGGCAGCACAAGCATAGCATCGCTCTTTAGGAACAGGCAGTTTAACTGGGCTGTTATCGCTGCATTTGCTTATACTATACCCTTCTATATAATATTCTCTTACGGCGTGATATACGGAGGAATCCTTGGGCTTTCGGCTTCGACAGTCTTCTACCTTTTTGCCGCAATGTTTGTTGGGGATGTCATAACGCGATTCATAATAAGACTGAAATCGCCAATACAGAACAAGAGGCCTTACATGGTCTTTGCAGTGACTGTCGCACTGTTTGCAGCAATATTCCTGGCACTTAGCTCTGTTTCAATCATATTCTTCGTTTTGGCGTTCCTTATTGCTGCAATACCTGACGGAATCGCATGGACTCTAGGTATACAGATAGCGAATATGACGTTTAAGCCTGAGGAGATAGGCACATCGACTTCATTCTTCAGTTCATCTATGATGATAATGTCAGTCCTGATGCCCCTGGTTGGGTACATGGCTTCTGTGAAATACATCGGGTTCACAAATACATTATGGATATTCGCAGTAGTCACTGCTGTATTCTTCGTGTACGAGCTCCTCTTGAGGCCTGAAAAGAAAGGGGAGCCTTCTGCTTAAACGAGGTGACATAAATGGTGTATGAAAACGAGAATGCCATAGACTTTTCTTTGGAAGGATCTGATGGATCCAAACACACCCTTAAGGAATTTGCTGGCAAATATGTTGTCCTGTACTTTTATCCACGGGACAATTCGCCAGGCTGCACAATTGAAGCAACAGAATTCAATAAAAGGCTAGATGAAATAAGAAGGCTTGGCGCAGAAATAGTAGGAATAAGCGATGACGATTTGGAATCGCATAAGAAGTTTAAAGAAGAATATAACTTAAAATTCCTGCTATTATCAGATACTGACAACAAAGTTGCAAAAGCTTACGGAGCATACGGCTATAGAGGAAGAGCTAGAGAAGGGACCATAAGGAATACGTACATAATAGATAAGAATGGAAAAATTGCAAAGGTATTCGAAAGAGTGAGGCCAAGATTTCATGCAGATGAGGTAATAGACTTCCTAAAGTCTGTTACAAATAAGTAAGTGGTATCAATAAATGTAGATTAGGCCACTATGAGCAGTAGGGTATCTTAGGAACTGTATGTAAAGATCTTATTCCTCTCACTGCTTGTAGTGATTATAACTGTAGTGATTACAACGGTAACTGGCCTAGCGCTCGGATATTGGCCAAATATACATTTTGGGATAGCTCTACAGAATACCTGTCTGTTTTCATGACCTATTTCCATGGTAAAAAGTCATTTGAATAATATGAAAGATTTTGTAATGTAGCAGATTTGCGATCAAAAGAAAATCTGCCATCTTTGCATGCTTGTAATTGTATTCAAAAAATGAATTTAGTTGCATAAACTTGAAACGGCCGCTGGCTTTACTGCTGGCCATTTAGCCTTACCATATTCTGCTTATTTTTATGATGCTTATTACATACTTCACTGCGCAATAAATAAAAAGTATAATGCCTAATACTAATAAAGCTTTGATGATAAGATGACCGAAGGAAATGTTGAAAACAAGGAGATTGAAAAGGTAGACAAGGAGCTTGATAAGGTAGTTAAGTCTGAGAGTAAAGAAGGAAAAGAACTTAGCAAATTGAGCAGCATAAATTATATTACCTTGGGGCTTGTGGGGGTGCTTATAATACTTGTTGCATATGAAGCAGTTGCAAATGCTTCATTGCATTCTTATGTAATAAGCCTTAATGCAACAGTTGCAAAGCTTTTACATGGAAATGCAACTACTGCAACCGCTGGAACAGCTGCAACAACCACTGCACCTAATCCAAATGAATTCGGAAGCAGAATTACAAATATAGACCAGCCATTGAATGCAAGCGAGCTGAATGTGATAAACAACATGAATAACAGCTATTTTGAGATAGCAGGCGAGATGCTGCTGAACCATACTTTGACAAACCCTGTATTCTATATGGTAAACAAGTCAGACTTATTCCCTATATATAAAATCAATGGCAAGCCTACTGTAATTTACATTGGCGCACTCTCTTGCTTATATTGCGGCGAAAACAGGTGGGCAGTAGCTCTTGCATTGTCAAGGTTCGGCAATTTTACTGCATTATATAAAGGGTATACTTCATTTAGTGACTATGACCTCCCAACATTATACTGGTCTGTATACAATTATACAACGCCTGCTGGAGTTGCATATGGTGCGGAATACAGCAGCAAATACCTAAATTTCATTCCCGCAGATTTTGAATCGCCAGTTACAGGAGGCTTTGAAATCGCGCCTTTGAGCTATTTCATAAAGAATGCACCTAATGCCACATATGCAGATGCGATTGAGTTTATGAACAGCACAGGGGAATTTGCAGGCACGCCTTTCATGCTATGGGGAAGGGTGCTTATGAAAGGGGCAAATGCAGTAGTATTTGGGAACACAACGCCAAAGCAGCCTCCACTGCCATTAGAATACATGACACACGAGGATGTAATAAAACAATTGAAGAATTTCAATGACCAGTTTGCATGGAGCGAATATGCTGCAGCAGACGTTTATGTTGCATATGTATGCGATGCAATAAACAACACAGCACCAGTATGCAGCTTGCCGGCAATTGCAAAGCTTGAAACGGTTTCAGGACTGCAATGATTGCGTGAACAGGCTTTTGCTGTCTTTATATAAAATATACAGGAAGCCTGTTTACATAGCAATCACTGTAGGCACATTTTTTGCCTACTACTTCCTTGTTTCTTTTGTAATAAAACACAACAACCGGTTTTTGGTAATGGGAAAGTATATACCATACCTACTCTTTCTTCTTGAAGCCACAGCATCCGTTCTTATTGCCTCAAGCCTATTTTCAGCAGCAAAATGGAGGGTTGGAAAGGCAAATGGTGCAGGCATTGCAACTGCAACAACCCTTATTGGAAGTGTCACTGTAGGATGCGGCTGCACCTCCCCTATACTTTTTGGTATAACAAGCATTTTTGTAGGGAGCAGCGCAGTGGTTGTAGATGCATTTATATCAAGAAATCAGGTCTACATCATAATTGCAATGATACTAATAAATTTATTGCTTACCATTTATTACCTAAATAAGATATCGAAGGGGGCATGCAAAATAAGGTAATGCAATGCAACATGTAGACGCATATGAGGAGGCATTGCTTTTACAGATTATGAATTCTGGCAGAAGTGCAATGGGCATTGGAAGCGGCGCAGCAAAAGCCACATATGCGCTAACACATGGTCTAACAGAACTAGAATTTAAGTATGGCATATACATAGGAAGGGAGCTTTACAGCATAATAAGCAGGTCAAACAGCCTTGCATATAAGGTAAACCCTTTGCTTGCCCTGCAGGATTTTTTTGGCAACCTTGATTACCAGCTTGTTTATGCAGAAGAAAACGGAAAGCCGGCAGTAAAGGCATACGGCAAGGCAATCGGGCTTGGCTTCAAGGCCCACAATTTTGAGGCAGGTATGCTCTCTGGCTATATAAGCCTTGCAGAAAAAAAGATGCTTATATTCAATGAGGATAGGTGCATAGAGAATGGCAGTGATTACTGCATGTTCATAGCTTCAGGGCATCTGCCAGATTCAAATGCTGCAATAAGCACCCAGCAATTTATTGAAAAGGCAATCAAAGGCAAGATAGCTGGAAATGCATATTATTCACACTTGCTGTGGCAGCCACTCCTTAGCTTGCAATATAGCAATGGGATAAGCAAGCTCATGGGCAATATGGGCATAGAAGCAGCAATATTAGAAAAAAAGGGTAAAAGACTTGAAGATATAATAAGGTTATTAAACTTTGGCAGCCTAAAAATCAAATCAGTGCGGCCCTTTAGCGCAACGCTTGAGTTTGACAGCTGCGCAAAGGAAGCGTTTGCCAACATGGCATTGGCATTTATTGATGGCTTCTTAGGCAAAAAAAGGATATATGCTATAGCTACAAAAAAAAGCAATGGCATAAATTATGTTTTCAGCCTAAAGGGAATGAAGGGAAGAAAGTGAGGTGTTTTATTGGCCCTTGAATTCATTGACAAGGTATCAAAATATGTACCAGGCATAAAAGGCCCTAGCAGACCTTTGTCGCTTAGGGAAAAGATGAGATGGACAGCAGTGATACTTGGCGTTTACTTTGTGCTTTACAGCATAAATGCATATGGGGTAAGCACAGCGCCTATGTCATCAGAGTTGCAGCTCATGAGCATCATATTTGCTGCAAAGATTGGAAGCATAATTACAGTTGGAATAGGGCCGATAGTACTTGCAAGCATTGTACTACAGCTTCTGGCAGGATCTGGCTTCATGAAAATAGATATGAATAATCCAGCAGAAAAGGCAAGGTTCCAGACAACGCAGAAGCTCCTTGCAATAGGGCTTGCGTTTGTTGAGGCATTTGCATACAGCGCAACAGGGTTTGTGCCACTTGCATCACCTTCATTTGCAGGCATAGTTACCCTACAGCTTGCAATAGGCGCAATAGCAATCATCTTCATGGATGAGATGATGAGCAAATATGGCATAACCTCAGGGATAAACCTGTTTATTGCAAGCGGCGTGTCATATGCAATTGTTGCAAGCATAATACAGATACTTTTGCCAGAGGCAGTTGCGACATTAACTGCAGGAGGGGCAGCAGCAATATCCAATACAGTGCTTGTGTTTGCGCCGCTGTTCTTCTCAATTTTAATACTTGTTGTAAGCATATATGCATATGAAACAAAGGTTGAATTGCCGCTTGCATATGAGCAGTTTAGAGGCGTTGGTGGAAGGCTTCCAATACCTTTCCTTTATGTAAGCGTTTTGCCAGTAATACTTGCATCTGCGCTTGAGATGAGCCTAACAGTATGGTTCAGGTTCCTTGCTGGCGTTACAGGTACATTTGCAACGCTGGCAAAATTCATAGCAGATTACCAGATGGTAGGAGGTTCCCAGCAGCTTGTTGGCGGACTTATATACCTGATATCCCCTACATTCCCGTTGCCTTATGCAGCGCCAATTGGTATAGGAGGATATGGCCCATATTTTTCATATTTGCTTACGCATACAAGCCCGCTGGTATTGCCATGGGGGGGCATGCTCCTTGTGCCTGAGTGGCTCCATGCAATAATCTATGTTGTTGTACTTGCACTACTTTGCATTGTTTTTGGAAAGTTCTGGATAGTCATGGCAGGGCAGAGCCCGAAGGATGTGGCACAGCAGCTTGGAGATATGGGCTGGCAAATACCAGGATTTAGAAGAGATCCTAGGATTCTGGAAAACCTTTTGAATAGATATATACCAACGCTTACTGTTTTAGGAAGCCTTTTTGTAGGTGTTCTTGCAGCACTAGCAACATTAACTGGCGCAATAGGCACTGGCATGGGCATACTGCTTACAGTTGGCATAATATACATGCTTTACCAGCAGCTTGAGCAGGAGCGGCTTTATGATTCCTATCCAATACTTGGAAAGATCATAAAATAGGTTTTTCCTTGAAAACCCTTGTATTGTCAGATATCCATTACCCTTCAGCAGGAATAAGCACAGTAAGGAGAATAATAATTAAGGAAAAGCCAGATTATGTAGTGCTGCTTGGGGACATTGTTGAAGACAGAAAGCTGCATAAGGAATTTGCAAGGCAGTACAAAAAGGTATTTCCAATTGAAAAAACAGCATACCTATTAGGGGACAATGACTATGATGCAGCTTTCTTCAATGGCATTGGAAGCATGAACAAAAACATGCTCGAATTCAGCATAGGTAATATGGTTTTCATGCATGGCAATATAGGGTATAGCAGAAAGCTTGAGCGCATGGGCCTTGAAATAGGAAAAAGTATGTATAAGTGGAAAAAGTTTGCATTCCCATTTTTTGTAGGGTTGTTCTTTAGGGTTAGGAAGGGGCTTATAAAAAAGTACCTATTCCTAGGGCATGTACATGTATTGAAAAAATTTCCAATTATAAGGACTACATTCTGCGGCACATTGAAGGATAAACGCATAATATATGGCAAAAATGAAAGCCTTGGCTATGTTGTTATTATGCATAATAAAAGCTTCATTACATCTGGCAACGGCATAAAATTAAAGAGGCTGCGAAAAAGATAAATTGTTATAAATGCAAAAATACAAGGGCGCTAGTAATCCAACCTGGTTAAGATACGAGCTTCCCAAGCTCGCCATTCGGGTTCAAATCCCGACTAGCGCATAAGTTATGATTAATATTGGCAGCAAAGCATACCTGAAAATCAGGCTAATTTTGCATTAGATACTTAAAAAGCGCCAGCAAGCGGAGCACCGCTAACATTAGGATGTTGAATTTTTAAATATCTATTTTTAAAATACAGATTGAAGCATGCATAAGCAGAGTTCTCTCTCTTCTACAGCAACTGCCAATACAGTGCAAAAATGCAATATTTTCAAGGCAGAAGGAACTTCAGGCTTTCAAAGAACAGATTATTAGATGAAGAAGTTGCAGTACATGCATATGCATGCTGATTGCATGCTTGTAAGATATGCAATGAAATACTTATGAGTAATACGATTACAAAATCAATAAATGTGAGGATAATGTTGTTAATATAAAATTCAACCTATAACATAATAAGGCTATTATTGATGCTTAGATATGATATTAGGAAGGCGAACTTAGAATTTGTTTTATTGTTAAGCAAAAAGGCTCTGCTGGCCTTTTGGTTTTGCATCTTTCTTTTTCAATGAGCTTGCCGCTTTTTCCACTGCATTCTTCATGCGCATTTCCCTGAAGCTTGATGCCATAAGGTATGCGGCATCCTTTGTGCCCTTTGCAACAAGTATGACTATGCTACCGCTTTTTATCCTTCCTGCCCTGCCCCTTCTCTGTATAGCCCGCACCTCGCTTGCAACTGGCTCATAGAATATTACGGCATCAACGCTTGGTATGTCAAGCCCTTCTTCACCTATTGAGGTAGCTGCAAGGACATTAAATTTGCCTGCACGGAAGTCTGCTATTACCTTCTGCTGGCTTTCAAGGGTTATGCCCTCTTTCTTGCCCATGAAAACCCTTGCATTTATGCCATTGGCGTTCATAAGCTCTACAAGCCTTTTCAATGTTGAGCGGTACTGCGCAAAAATTATTACAGTTTTACCGTTGAAATCCTCCTTTATAAGCTTGAGCACCATAAACATCTTTGGGTGCTCTATACCTTTGCCAATTGCCTCTCTTGCAATATTTAATGCATCATTCACAGCATTGTTTGAAAGTATTCCCTGCAATGTCCTGCTCTTTTGCTCCCTGCTTGCCAAGGAATCAAAGTAGCTTACAAAAGGATAAAGCCCCTCAGTGCTTACAAGCTCATATGCATGCATAAGGTCTATTACATAAATATAGTTGTGCATAGCCATGAACTTCAGGTTCTTTGCCTCTATCCTTGATATTGCATCTCCGAGCTCAAGCAGCCGCCTTTTTGGTATGCCCTCAAAGCTCCTAAAAGGGCTTAAGCCATAGTGGTAAAGCTTTGTAAGGTGCTCATTTATTATGCTCTTAAGTATCTGCATTATTGAGGTTATTACGGCATTGTTTTCAAGGTAAATAACCTTTGTTGTCTTGTCCATTACATATGGAGAAACGTCAGCATCAGAGGATATGCGCATCTCTATCTTTTCAATGCCAAGTACCTTTATAAGCTGCGAGATCTTTTTTGCATTGCTTCCTGGCGAGGCAGTAAGCCCGATAACCTGCAGATTGTTCAGAAGGCATTCATCAGCAACATATGTATACGCATACTTTCCTATTGCCTTGTGGCATTCATCAAAAACTGCAATGCCAAAGTCCTTAATGGAAAGCCTTCCGGCTTTAAGGTCATTTGCTATTGTCTGCGGAGTTGCCACAATTACCTTTGCATGGCTTTCAGCCTGAAGCCTGTCTTTTGCCTTTATGCTCCCGGTAATAAGGGCAATGCCATTTTCATCAATGTTAAGTAGCTTCTTCAATGTTTCGCTGTGCTGCTCGCTCAATGGCTTTGTAGGTGCAAACATTAGCGCCCGCTTGCCCTCATAAAGCGCCTTTGCAATTGCAAGCACGGCAATAAGCGTTTTCCCTAATCCAGTAGGCAGTATCACAAGCGTATTGCTGCCACTATATATGCTCTGGGCTATATTTAGTTGATAAGCCCTTGGCTCAACTAACTCAGTATGCAGCATTATAGAGTAAGGTGCTACCTGATTCCAATCTGCCATAATAACGCAATGTATTTATAAATTGAGAGAAGAAATAAATATAATGCTACAGTAGCTCAGTGGGAGAGCGTCCGGCTGAAGGCTTTGCTCGGAAACCGGAATGTCGCAGGTTCAAATCCTGCCTGTGGCATTTCTTGCTTATTCTATATGCTTATTAAATGCATTGCATTCATATGGACCTTTCTATAAGAAAGTCTGCAAGCGCCTTTATCTTGCCTTTGGCTTCCGAATCCGGCAATATGCTATCTACTCCTTTCCAGGCCTCTTTTATTATTTCTGCGCTCCTTTTCTTTGCATATTCAAGGCTGCCATACTTTGCCATTATTTCTATTGCCTCGCCAATAAGCTTCTTGTCTGTTGTATGCATGCCAAGAATTTCAAGGAGCCTGCTTTTATCCTTTTGGCTTGCTTTTGAAATAGTATCTATTACCATAAGGGTTATCTTGCCCTCTGTTATATCGTCGCCTATGCCTCCCTTCTTTTCTGCGAGACCGCTTGGCGTTATATTAAGCAGATCATCTTGAATCTGAAATGCAACGCCTATTGTTGCGCCAAAGTGGCCTAGCTTTTCAACCTCATCTTCATTTGCACCGCCAAGTATTGCGCCTATTTTGCATGCCATCCTTGCAAGCACTCCGGTCTTATTGTAAACCATCTGCAGGTATTTACCCTCTGTAATTGACTCTATAGGCACAAGAAAGTTATGCCAGGCTATATCTGTTGCCTGACCGGTTGCAACGCGCAGCATCTCTCTTGCATATACAGACAAAACGCGGTTTTTTGCCTCTACGCTTAATTTCTTGCTGTCAAGCAAAGCAACAATCGGAAAATAATAAAGGAAGTCCCCTAGGTTTATGGCAATGTCCTCTCCGTATTTCACATGCACAGCAGGCTTGCCTCTCCTTGTTTGGGACCTATCCTCTATGTCATCATGGATTAGTGTAGCATTGTGTATTATCTCTGGTATTATGGAAAATTCAATGTAATCGTTTGGATTCTTTCCAAGCGCCTCTATGACAAGAAGCATTAACACAGGGCGCCACCTTTTGCCACCAGAATTGAGCAGGTACCATGACGGCTCAAGCACCGCCTTGTCTATTGCATCTTTGTCATAGTCATATATTGCCCTACCCAAGATCTTCTCAATAAACTGATCGGAAGCCCTGTCAGAAAGGTATTCCCTAAGCTTGCTGTTTATAATGTCCATCTGCGCGGCAAGGTATTTGTCAAAAGAACTTTCCTCCATGCAATCAATTGCATTTGCATTTGCAATAATATTAACCTTTGCATTATGCATAAGCATTGCAACATATGCTATAACTACTGGCTTTGTGCAGCTTCTTTGCCATTTTGCATCTTTTTGCCAAGCTTTTCGTTTAGCTTTTTAGGGTCTGTCCTGCTGAAATAATAGTTGAATAGCCAGTCCATCTTGCCCTTTAGCGCAGGCCATGCCATCATTGCCATGCCCTTTTTCATTAGGTAGTTGGCAGTGCTAGGCTTTAATTTTACCACTGGCGCATCATAGCTGCCAATCACAAAAGTACCCTTTCTGTATCCAGTTTCCATTGGGCAGTTGGTCCTCCCATCAAATTTAACATCTATGCCTTGCAATCGTTTGGAAACTACCTTTGCCTCAAGGTGCGCAGTGACTGCAGATTTAGAGGTTGGTATGTTTGTAGCATCGCCTATGCAGAACGCATCATCATAGCCGTTTATTTGCAATGTCAGCTTGTCTGTATTTACAAAGCCATCTTCATCTGAATTGCCTGCTACTATGCCTGCACCCTTATGTGGAGGCACAAGTGCTGCAAAATCATAATGCAGCGTATCTCCTTCTATAGACTTTATTTCCCTTGTAGCAGTGTCTATCTCTTCAACATCAAAGAAAGGCATTATATTTATGCCGCGTTCCTTCATTATTGGCTCTACAATTTCATTCATCGGCTCTGCAGGGTATGCCCTTGGAAAAGGAGTTATAAAAGTTATCTCTGTGTTCTTCTTTATTCCCTTCTTTTTTACAAACTGCTCAAAAAGAAATGCTGCTTCATTAGGTGATGGAGGGCATTTGAATGTAGGGAAGGTAGCACCTATTACTGCATTGCCTCCCTTAAATTCAAGGAGCTTTGAATACAGCCTTTTTGCAGCTTCTGTGTTGCTATGGAAATCTCCAAATTCCTTATATAACTCAGCATGGCCAGGTATCTTAGAATAGTCAGATGTGCTTCCAGTGTCAACAACAACATAATCATAGCTGTATGCATTGCCGTCTGCTGTTATTATGCGCCTATTCTGCAGATCCACAGACTGCACAGTGGCCTTTATTAGCTTTGAATTCTTTGGTATAAGCTTTTTCTTTGGTATGCTTTTTTCCTTTGCCCCTTCAAATGCTATGTGCAAAAGCCATGGCTGAAAGTAATGCATTTCCTGAGGATCTATAAAAGTAATGTCAAAATTGCTTGGCAGCGAATGCGACAGGATTATGCCTCCATCGCCTGCCCCGACAATGAAAAGTTTTTTTGTGCCTTCCATTTATTTACCTTTTTTACCTTTTTAGGATCTCCAATTTGACAGTTATTACGCCGTTTTCTTCTTTTATGCTTACAACTTTATTGCCAGTGCGCTCAGCCCATGCCTGGGCATCGGATTTTATTCCTGGGTCTGTTGCAAGTATAGTTATCGTGTCACCTACATGCGAACTCCTGTAAGCCTTTGCCAATTCAGTTATAGGGCCTGGGCATGCAGAGCCTCTTGCATCTATAGATATGTCTGCCATGTTGCCACCTTATATAAATAGCACCTGCCCGCCATCAGATTTCTGCAAAAATGTGGCTGCACCAACTATGTCATCTACTATCGGGTCAAGCGCTTCCTTTGTAATGCCCATCACCCCTGCCATCATAGAGCATGCAGAAACATGTGCGCCCATCTGCTTTGCCTCTTTCAGCATGTCATACCATGTAGGCACCTTATTCTTTTTCATGCCCTCCATTACTGCAGGGGCCATGCTCTTGAATTCGCTTGGAAAAGGAATCTCCTTTTTCTCTTTTAAAAAGCCAAGGAGGGCAAAGCCCGTAACAAAAATCTGGACCTGCATACCCATGGCCGCAGCAGCCTGCGACAAAACGCCCAATGGGATAAATTTGTCAGCAGTTCCGCTATACATTATTATTGAAAGCTTTCCTGACATGTTACCACATTCCTTTTTGCAACATACTTTTAAATAATTTTGTAAACAGGTTGCATAAGGGCATCCGATGCAATGTTGCATTCAAAAATTGAAACAAAGTATTCATCTATTAAAAAAACCTTTAATAATATTTCTACCCTTAAAAGTAAAGTAAAGGATATTAATCTGAATTGCTAAAATAATTGCTAAACTAACGAAATGTGCTACAGAAAGCAAAAGAAGTATGGGGCATAAATGGTGTTATATAGTATAGCTAGCAGTAGTTAAGATGGTTTGATGGCAAAATATGTACTTGTCGCAGATTCAACATTGGTCTATACATATAGGGATTTTCCTTTGCTTGATTTCTTGCCCAGTGCGCCTTCTAAGACGATACCAAAAAGCATCTGGAAATTTTTAAAGGGAAAGCCCCCTGAAAGGTATCCTGACGGGCAGCTGCGCAGGGCCCCTTATTCAATAAGGAAGCTTGAGGCTGCACTCTTAAAGGAGCATGAAAGGAAAGATGTTGCTGTTACAGATGTAGACAATGCTGCAAAATTCATAGATGATAATACAGAGATAATAGGGGTATCTACAATGGATCCGCTGGGCATAGGCCCCCTTACTATGTCATATGCAGTATTGTTCAATACATGGTCACCAGCATGGGTAAGGGTTGAATTTGAAGATATGATAAGGCGCCTTAATGCAATGAGGGCGGGTAAAAAGGCAAAACTCGTTGTTGGTGGGCCGGGTGTATGGGACTTTACTGTACTTAAAGAGGACTTTGACAAGCTTAATATAGATTATGCAGTACAAGGAGAAACTGAAGACATACTTAATGAATTGTTCGCTGAAATAGCATCAGATTCTGTTGATTACAATAAATTCCTAAAAGGATACATGACATTTGATGAGCATTTCCAGCCCGTAAAGGTTGATGATGAAAGGTTTATAAGCAGAACTTCTTATGGGGCTGCGCCAAAGCTTGAGGAGATTCCGTTGATACAAAGGCCAGTCATCAAAGACATGGTTGAAATAATGCGCGGCTGCGGCGTAGGATGCGATTTTTGCGAGGTTACGCTTAAGCCTCTTAGGTATTATTCAATTGACATGATAAAACATGAAGTAGAAGTAAACATAAGAGAAGGCGGCGGAAAGAGGGCGTGGCTGCATAGTGATGAATTTTTTGGCTACAAGCATGGAAAGTTCTTTGAGCCCAATGAAGACGAGCTTATAGAAATATTCAAGGCAATGATGTCCATACCTGGAGTAAAGGACACCAACCCGACTCATGGGCGAATATCAATTCCTGCAGGATACCCTGAACTGCTCGAGAAGCTGTCTAATATAGCACATGCTGGACCGCACCACTGGATAAGCGTGCAGACAGGCCTTGAAACTGGAAGCGAAGAGCTTGCAAAAAGGCATATGCCCAATAAAACGCTCCCTCTAAAGATAGGGCCTGACGGATCATGGTGGGACATTGTATGGACTGGAGTAAGAAACGAAACAAAGTATTACTGGAGGTCTGCATTTACTGTGCAGGTAGGCCAAGAAGGCGAGACCGATGAGGACAACTGGGACACAGTAGCCCTTGTAAACAAGCTTAGCAATTCTTATGTTGATGGGGTGCCATTTGAGTTTACAGTTACGCCGATGCTTAATGTGCCTATGGGAAGGATAAAATCTAGGAAGCTAAATACTGACATGCTGAGCCCTAGCATGCTTGCAGTTTATTATGCAACATATAGGCACCTTGCAAAGATGGCATCGAGAGACGTAAAGATGGAAACGAAGGGAAACATTGCAACAAGGACTGCGGTTTCCGGATTGCTAACTGTTGGAAGCAAGATTCTTCTTAAGTTCATTGACAGGATGATGAGAAAGAAAAATGTTGATGTTGAAAAGGTCAAAACATATGGAATAGAACACAACAAGCATATAGAAAGCCTTAATGAATTGTACAATTCCTGATGCATTAGGCAGCACAAAAAGTGCATGCTTTATTAATGCAATTATGAAATATACTGAATGCAATGGAGTACCTGTTTAGGTTTGCAACTGCGCGCAGATACCAGGGCGAGATGATTGCAGACATATATAATGCGTTTGAAAGCAGAAAAAGCATACTGGTAAATGCGCCAACTGGAATAGGAAAAACAGATGCTGCGCTTGCCGCTGCGCTTACCTTTGCATTGCCAAGGGGCATGGATGTATTTTTTTTAACGCCGAAAATGTCACAGCATAAGATTGTGGTTGATGCGCTTAATGGCATAAGGGAAAAATTTGGCGTAGAAATAAAATTTGTAGACCTTGTGGGCAAACAGAGCCTGTGCACAAATGAAAACATAAATATGCTGTCTGGAAGCACTTTTTACAATGCATGCGCAAAGGCAATCAAAGGCAAGAAATGCAAGTATTACCTTAACTCGTCAACACTGCCAGAGGAAATTGAAGAGGCTGCGCTTAAAGGGCACAATGAGCTGTTCAAGGAGGCATTTGACTACGGAATTTGTGGGTATGAGGCAGCGGCAAAGCTTGCGAAAACCTCAAATGTAATAATAGCAGATTATGCGCACATACTAAGCCCTTCTGTAAAGCGCATATTCATGAAAAAGATAGCACATGATGCAACTAATGCCATCTGGATATGGGATGAGGCGCACAACATAGTAAGCATAGGGGAAGCATACCTAAGCAGCACAATAAGCACAAGAGACATAGACCGGGCAAACAAAGAGCTTAAGCAGCTTGGCAGGGACTTAGACCTTTCTTATATAGCATTTGCAATGAAAAAGATTGCAGAGCAAAAAATCAGCGCTTCAAAGGCAAACGAGGCGTTCATAAGCAAAAATGACATGCCAGATGAGATAAATGGAAGCATTGAAGAGGTAGCAAAGAAACTTGACGAGTTTGCGCTTGAATATGCAGAGGCAAACAGTTCAAAAAGGCCCGCAATGGCAAGGGTTGCAAACTTCCTAAGAAAATGGGCTGAAGACAATGATGCAGTTGCAAGGATAATAAAAAAAGACAGGGAAACAATTGCAATAAAGCTGAGCTGCCTTTACCCTGATAGCATAATAGATGTACTTAAGGAACCGTATGCAAATCTTTTTATGAGCGGGACGCTAACCCCTATAGGCATGTACAAGGACCTTTTTGGCATTGAAGATGCATTGGAAAAAAGCTATGCATCACCGTTTCCTGAAGAAAACAAGCTTGTGTGCATAGATGATTCTATAACCACAAAATATGAGCATAGGTCAATGCTGCAGTACCAAAAGATAGCTGAGCAGATAATAAAGCTGAAGAGGGCAGTGCCAGGCAATGTTGCAGCATTCTTTCCCAGCTATTCGGTACTTAATGCAGTATTGCTACACTTACACGATGTGGAAGTTGCAGTACAAAGGGAAAACATGAACAGCATGGAGATAGAAGCACTATTGCGCAAGCTTGAAAATGGCAAAGACCTGCTGCTTCTTGCAGTCATGGGTGGGAGCCTTAGTGAAGGCATAGACTATGCAAACAATGCCATAAAAGGGGTTGCCATTGTAGGCATACCTTTCATACGCCCAGACTTGGAGCTGAGCATGAGGATTGCATACTTAAATACAAGATTCAAAGGAAAGGGCGAGGATTATGCATACAGGGTGCCAGCCATAATAAAGGTCCTGCAGGCTACAGGCAGGGCAATAAGGAGCGAAAAGGACAGGGCCGCCATTGTATTTATGGACAAAAGATACAGATGGCAGATGTACCGTTCGCTTATTAAAGACATAAGCAACATAAGCAGGGTTTATGATGCAGGCAATTATGAAATTATAAGGCAGTTTTGGGAAGAGGAATGGCTAGAAAGGCAGATGCAAAGGTAAGCCAGAAAAAAATGAAAGGTATATAAAAGTGAATAAGCATAGCATTATTGACCAATTATTGCAAATATAAGTTTATAAGGCATAAGGAAGCAAAATATTATAAGTGTATTAATGCACACAAATGAAAAAAGATTTAGTTACAGAATTCTTACAGTAATAGTTTTTCTGATACTTGCAGCAGCAGGCATTGGGTTTTCTTTTTACCTTTTTTATATAGCAAAGACCTTTTACATGTATGTACTTGCATCGCTGTTTTTTATACTTGCAGTAATATCAAGCATATTTAACATATTTGCATCTGTTACTTATTACAGGTCATATTTTTATGACACATACCTCAAAAAGCTGAAAAATACCTTGCCAAAGCTGAATGAATGGCCTACAGTTGCAGTGGTAATGGCAGTATACAATGAAAAGCCAAAAATTGTGGAAAAGAACCTTCTTAGGCTTCAAGAAATGAACTATGACAAAAGCAAGATAAGGTATTATCTTGCTGATGATTCAACAGATAAAGCGATATTTGATGAACTAGAAAGTTTTTGCAGCAAACACAATATAAGGCATGTGCATAGGGATAACAGGAAGGGCTTCAAAGCGGGTGCGCTAAACAACCTGCTTAAAATGATAAACGAGGAATTCATAGCTATATTTGACTATGACGAATACCTTACAAACAGGAATTTCCTTAAGGATCTAATGCCATACTTTTCTGACAGCAAGGTCTCATTTGTACAGACAGAAAAAAGGTATATGTGGCACAGGGGTCTTTTCGCACAATCGGTATCGCTGTTTGATGGCTTTTTCTTCAAGTTTATACAGCAGGCACGGGCCATAAACAATACAGCAATATTTGCAGGCTCATGCGGGGTTATAAGGAAAAAGGCGCTTGAAGCATGCAACGGATTCCCTGAATATGTAATTGAAGATACATTCTTCAGCTTTGTTTCTGACATGCATGGCTATAAGAGCATATATGTACCAAAGGTATATGCAAAGGGGGAGCCGATTAAAACATTTACGCAGCTTGCAAAACAGCAGTGGAGGTATAATTACGGGGATACGCAATTTCTTCAGTTCTTCTACAAGAACAGGCATTCGAAAAAGCTCACCCCACTGTCGCACATTGACTACTTCACACACGGCTTTGGATTGAATTATATATCTGTAGTACTATTGCTGTTTACCCTTGTTTCAGTGCTTATTGTATTTTCCACAGTACAATTTATACCTCTAACAATACAGCAGTTCTTTGAGGCAAAATACATTGGAATGGACCTTGAGATTTTTGGGGTAGTTGCATTTGCTTTATCATTGCTGGCACCAGTAATAATAACTAAAGTATACTTTAATTCTATAAAGAAGGGCATAATGATATTCTTCCTCAATTTTGCGCTTGCTGTTGTGCGCACAAAGGCGGCAGTAGCAGCTATACTGCATAAAAGCCCTTCCGCTATGTGGAGCAGGTCGATAAAGAGAGAGGAGCACAGGATATTTTATGCACTTGCAAATTCAAAGGTTGAACTCGCATGCGCAATTGCATTTGTAATTCTAGGGTATATTGCAATGGTACACCACAACGTTTCAGGGGGCCTTTGGCTTTCATGGTATGCGTTCCTTTACTTGCTTACTACCGCATTTTTATACAAATATGGGTAATTGAATGGATGCAGAAAGCAGCAAGGTATATATAAAGCTGCATGATGCAGAAAGCGGCATAATACTAGCAATGTGCGATGAGGCATTAATAGACTCTGTTATTGAAGAAGGAGATGTATATATAAACATAAAGGATTACGCAGATTTTTACAAGGGAAGCCTTATAGAAAAAAACTCAGCTATGCCGATAAAAAACAAGAATAGCATTGCATCTGCAAATGTTGTAGGAAATGCCGCAGTACAGCTTGCAAAGGAATGGGGAATAATAAGCGAGGATAGCATAAACGTTGCGGCAGGGATAAGCTATGCGCAAGCTTATAGAATCGACTTAAGCGCGCAGCAGTAGCGCCCTTATTTGCTTTCTTCCTTTTTGGCTTTTATTGAAAGTATTGCTTCTGCAATGTCGCCGTTTGCCTCTTCAAGCGCCTTTGCCGCTGCATCGGCATCAGAAATGCCTGTCTTTTCCATTACTATTTTTATGTCATCTTCGGTTATCTTTATATCAAAATGCTTGCCCTGCTCAGAAACCTTCCCTACGATCTGAAAGCTTTCGGTTCCCTGAAGCTCTATCTTTGTTACCGCTGGCTCCTCTATTATTATATCCTTGTCAGGGCATTCTATTATTACCTTAGTTGCATTTATTTCGGTAGACTTCATCCCCATCTTTGCCATCATGTTTTTCAATGTACGCGGATCGATGTTTGGGATCATGGAACCACAAATGCTTGCTTTTTTATTTTATTTTTTATTTGTTATCTTTTCATTATCATTATATAAATATACTGCAAAAAGTTAATTATGGAAGCTGTGGAAATCAAAGGGATTATACTTGACGTTGATTACAAGCTTATGGGCAATAGTACTGCAATAAGGCTTACTGTCAAAGGGGCAACCGGCCATTATGATGTGATGGACTATAACTTTAAGCCATATTTTTATTTTATGCCTAAGGCAGAAATGAATGATGAAGAAGTTGCAGCCATGTCAGTATATGATGGGACTAAGGCAGTAGCCCCCATAAGGGTTGAAAAGGTAACAAAAGAGTTATTTGGAAAAAAGCTTGATTTGTTTAAGGTAACGCTTTCAAACCCACAAGATGTGCCAACGCTCAGCAGCTTTATGGGCAGGTTTGGAAGTTGCTATGAGTATGACATACCTTTTGCAAAGAGGTACCTTATAGACAAGCAGATAAGGCAGTTTGAAACGTATGCAATCAAGGCAGAAGATGCAGAAGGCGAGCTCCACTTGGTAGAAATGAAAAGTGCAGATAGTGAGGCAATTGAGCTAAATACAATGTGCTTTGATATTGAAACCTACAATCCAATGAGCATTTCGCTGCCCGAAAGAGACCCTATACTAATGATAAGCTATGCTTACAGCGCAAACGGCAAAGAGGGCAGTGGCGTAATAACATACAGAGACATAGATTTGCCATTTGTAATGCAGGTTAAGGATGAAAAGGAGCTTATCACAGAATTTGCAAAGCTTGTTGACAAGCTTGACATAGATATAATAACAGGGTACAATTCTGCAAATTTTGACATGAAATACCTGATAAACAGGGCAAAAAAGCTCAATATAGAATTTAACTTAAGCAGGGGGTTTGGCACTACAAAGCTTGAGAGGCATGGGCTGGTTGACAAGGTCAAAATAGGAGGTAGAGTACACATAGATACCTACCAGATAATAAAGTTCATATCTGTAGTTGGGGCTGCAGAGTCATTGCTTAAGCTCAACAGTTATACATTGAAGAATGTATATGAAGCCGTCACAAATGACAAAAAGGTAATGGTTGAAAAAAAGGAGATATACAACATGTGGGACGGCACAGAGGAAAGCAGGAAGGAGCTTGCAAGGTATAATTTAAATGATTCGCTTGCGCTGAAGAAGATATATGATACATTTATTCCAATTATGATTGAGTTAGCAAAGATCACAGGCAATGCAATAGGCGATGTTGCGGTATCAACGACAGGCCAGCTTGTTGAATACCTGCTTATGCGTTATGCACACGAAAGCAACGAGCTTATACCAAACAAGCCCACTGATGCAGAAATTAGGCAAAGAGTCGCAAACCCAATTGAAGGTGCATATGTAAAGACCCCCGATCCAGGCATATATGACAATATTGTAGTATTTGACTTCAGGAGCCTATACCCTTCAATAATCATATCGCACAATATAGATCCGTCATCAATATGCGCAGACTGCAAGGATTATTATGAGTCGCCAATAGGAGTTAAATTTGACAAAAATAGGAAGAGCATTATGCCAACTATACTTGAGATGCTTGTAAATGAAAGGAAGGAGGTTAAGAAACAGTACAAGCTGCATCCAGATGACATATTCTTAGGGGCAAGGTCTATGGCACTTAAGATAACTGCAAACTCCTTTTATGGCTACCTTGGCTATGCAAGATCAAGATGGTATTCAAGGGAATGCGCAGCCAGCGTAACTGCGTATGGGCGCCAGTACATAAAGGAAACAATAAAAAATGCAGAGGATGCGGGATTCAGGGTTCTTTATGGAGATACAGACAGCATATTCTTTACCATGGGCAGCAAAACCGAAGAAGATGTAAAGAAAACGCTTAATGACATAAACAGCAAATTGCCAAAAGGGATGGAGCTTGAATTGGAGGATTTTTATGTGCGCGGCATATTTGTAGGAAAAAAAGGCTCATCAGGAGGCGCAAAAAAGAAATATGCTTTGAGGTCTGTATCAGGAAAGCTGAAAATAAAGGGCTTTGAGCTTGTAAGGAGGGACTGGTCAAAAATAGCAAGAGATACACAAGAAAAGGTGCTGAGCGCAATACTTAAAGATGGAAGCGTTGACAAGGCAGTGGCAATAGTACAAGAGGTAATAAAGAAGCTAAGGGATGGCAAAGTACCTATAAGCGAACTTGCAATAAGCACAAGGCTCAGAAAAGGCATTGATAATTATGATACAAAATCCCCAGAGCTTGGCGCTGCATTAAAGGCAGTAGAATCAGGCAAGAAGAAAAAGGAAGAGCTTGAACAATCAGTAATAAGCTATGTCATAACAAAAAATGGTTCATCTATATCAGACAAGGCAGTGCTTGAAGAATTTGCTAGAGATTACGATGCTGATTATTATATTGAAAAGCAGATAATACCTGCAACCCTGCGCATACTGGGCGAACTTGGCGTTGATATGAATGCATTGAGAGGCACAGGCAAGCAGTCTAAATTATAATGCTTAAATATTAAAAAGTTGAAAGTGTTCGTATGGAAAGCATTGAAGATATGAATGCATTGGAAGAGGCCAACCATGTATCATACATGGCATTGGAAGAGGCAAAGAGGCTTGTAAAGGCAGGTGCAAGCATGCTTGATATTGCAGAAAGCCTTGAGAAATATATTAAGGAGCAGGGCTTAGGGCTTGCATTCCCTGTAAATATCTCTGTAGACAATGAAGCGGCGCATGACACGCCAGAAATAGGCGACGAAAGGGCATTTGAAGGCAACGTAGTCAAAATAGATTTGGGTGCAGAAAAAAATGGGATGCTTGGAGATTGTGCAGTCACAATTGACCTTAGCAACCAATACGGAAAGCTCCTTGAGGCGTCAAAAGCGGCGCTTGATGATGCAATTGCAACAATAAAGGCAGGCATAGAGGTTAGGGAGGTAGGAAAAAGGATAAATGATGCAATAACCAAGAGGGGCTTTGTGCCCATATACAACCTTGGTGGACATCAGATAGAAAAGAATAAACTGCATGCAGGGCTGTTCTTGCCTAATTATGACAACGGAGACAGCACTAAACTTGAAGAAGGTATGACAGTTGCAATAGAGCCTTTTGCAACAACCGGCAAAGGCAGGGTAACTGAAGGGGATTACTGCCAGATTTATTCGTATATACAAAGCAGTAGAGTTAGAAGTTCAGGGGCAAGGGGCGTGCTTGAAATGATAGAAAAAAGTTACAGCAAAAACCCCTTTGCAGCAAGATGGCTTGGAAGCAAGGAAGACAAGTTCAGTGTACAGGCAGGGCTGCGTGAGCTTTACAATGCAAATGCAATAGAAGCTTACCCTACATTGGTTGAGGTAAGCAAGGGAATTGTTGCACAGTTTGAGGCAAGCGTTGTCGTTGAAAAGGATTCATGCAAGGTGCTCACAAAATAGCTACTGCAGAAACTGCTCTAACAATGATGTCGCATAGCTCCCTGAAGGGAGGGAAAAGCGGAGCTGAAGCCTTTTGCCATCAATGCTAGCAGAGAAGCCCTTGTATGGGGCAATAAGAGGGCGCAATGCCCCCTTGCAGTTCAGCTCAGGCATGTGCTTCATTGCAAAATCCTCTGCTTTTATGCCTAAGCTATCAAGTATTTCCTTTTCATAGCTGTTAGGCTCTGTATCATAGCCAACTAAATTTCCGAGAGGGAAGCCAGTGGCAGAGCTTGATGACAGATCAGGAAAGCCATATACATTTGGTGGGCATTTTGGCACGCCATCAAAATCATCAATGCGCATCCTTATCTCCTCGTTAAATATATATGACTCAACAGAATGCACAAACATAAGCAGTAGCTGCCTTGGAAGCTGGCGCATTGCATTTGCATAATTCTGGTATTTTGCAAGATAGCTTAATACTCTCCTTTCATATTTAAGGTAAGCTGGGAAATAACTTAGCGCCTTTGAGAAATCCCTTTCAGATGCAAGCCTCTCTCTTGCAGCTATGGCATTGGCATTTTTTTCACCTGTTGAATCTGTAAGAAACATCATGGCAGCAGCCTCAAAGTCGCCTTTCAGCATTGCAACGCCTATGCTTACGTTGTTGCCACGGTTGCCAAACCTTTGCGTACCAAAAAAATTAGGAAAAGTGCCGTTTAATCGTTCGTTTATTGCATTTGCCTTTTCAAGCGCGCCATCATCGTTTGTCTCTATGCCTATTGTAAACCTATTGCCCAAAAGGTCCCCCATTTTTATGCCAGATGGGCTTTTCCATGCCCCATTGATCTTTATATCCTTTATATGCAAGGAAAGCAGCATTGAAGGCTCTGAGCCGTATATGCTGCATAGCTGCACGGATGTTGTATTCCTATCTTTTGTACCTGCAAAGCCCACTGCCTTTTTGCCATGGCCCAGCTTTTTCGAAATTGCAAGCAGTGCCTGCACAGTATTCCATGCCCTTTTCTCAAGGACAAAAACAGAAAATGGACCGTCGCTTCCACTGAAATAAAAAGGCTTGCCTTTTTCAAGCACGGTTCCATCCTTGGTTATCTCTTCTACTATAAATGAATCAGGATCCTTTACAATTCTGCCGTGGATCCTGCCATTAGCTTCTGGATTCATGGCATCGCGCTTATACATAAGTAAGCCAGTGCTTGAATTCCTGTAGCTCACCGTGCACCAGTGCTATGTATTTATCAGATATTATCTTTGTTATAGGCCCCGGCCCATCTGAAATTTTTATGCCATCAACGTTTATGATTGGAGTAACCTCTGCAGCTGTGCCACAGAAGAAAAGCTCATCTGCTGTATAAAGCTCGTCTTTCCTGCATTCCTTTTCTTTTACCTCTATGCCGGTATCTTCAGCCAATTGCATTATTGTATCGCGTGTTATGCCCAAAAGTATATCAGAGCTGTCATCAGGGGTAAAAAGCATGTTGTCCTTTACAAGAAAGATGTTTTCACCTGGGCCTTCTGCAACAGTTCCTTTTGATGAAAGCAGTATTGCCTCATCAAAGCCGCTTGCCTTTGCCTCGTTGTTGGCTATTATTGAGTTGATATAGTTGCCGCTTGCCTTGGCTTTAAGCGGAAGGCTTTCCCCGCTTATTCTACGCCATGAGGAAACCTTGCACCTTATGCCATTAGGCTTTCCGAAATATGAGCCAAAAGGAATTGCTGCTATATATACGCTGACCCTTTTGCCCTGCACAGAAATCCCTATGTTGGCATCGTCATAAAATGCAAAAGGCCTTATATAGCAGCCATTGCAGCCGTTTGCCTTCACAACCTTCTTTATTGCTTCTCTTATTTCTTCTTCAGTATAGCCTAAGTCCATTGAATAAAGCTTTGCGCTGTTGAAAAAGCGCTTCACATGCTCTTCAAGCCTGAATATCGCAGTGCCCTCTTTTGCAGGATATGAACGTATGCCCTCAAAAATGCCGCTGCCGTATTGCAAAGAATGCGTAAGTATAGAAACCACAGCCTTTGAGCTTTCTACAATTTTGCCGTCAAGCCATACCTTCATGCTTTTTTTCTCCATAAACACCGCCATAATTGCATTTACATATGCATATACGCAGCGCAATTATAAATAAAGATTACTAAAAGATTCGAACTCACAAAAAGCAAGAAATTCTTCATTTAATGAATGAAAAGGAATGCATAAGTGTATATAAATATTTGCAGTAATTAATACTGTGCAATCTGCACCAGCAAATGGCATATTTATTTGAAAGCCCATTGCTTATTCATGATTATAAAATGATAAAATGGAAGAGAGAGTTATATTAGTAGATGAAAACGACAATGAAATAGGCACTGAAGAGAAGCTAAAGGCACATGAAAAGGGGCTGCTCCATAGGGCAATATCGATATGTGTATTTGACAGCAAAGGAAGGATGCTTCTTCAAAAAAGAAATTCACAAAAATACCACTCTGGAGGGCTTTGGTCAAACACATGCTGCAGCCACCCAAGGCCAGGGGAGCCTGTAGAGCATGCAGCGCATAGAAGGCTTATGGAAGAAATGGGTTTTGACTGCAAGCTTGACGAGAATGGGCATTTTATATATGAAGCAAAACTTGACCATGGGCTTACAGAGCATGAATTAGACCATTTATTTATAGGCAAATATGAAGGAAAAGTAAACCCGGATCCCAATGAGGTTGAGGATTACAAATGGATAGATATGGATGAGCTTAAAAAAGACATAGAGAAAAACCCATCAAAATACACAGAATGGTTTAAGATTATAATAAAAAAGCTGGATGAACAAAAAGCTTAAATACTATTGCATTTAATAAACTAATCGTAAGTAAATTATGCTTAATATAAAGCGATCTGTGGTTTGAATGCAGTTGCAAGCGCTATTTCCAAGAATGCTGAAGCACCTTTTTATCATTAATAGCGCGAGCAATTGCAATATCATACTGCGTTTGGTCGCGTAAATTGCCTTTAATTTTTTGGGTGGTTTATGTGCGCCAAACGTTGTATATAGAGAGTGGGGCTACTTTATCAAAAAGGGAAAGCCTTCTTGTGCTTGAGATAGACAGGGACAAGATTGACAGCGCTTCCATGTTTGTTGATTACATTAGCCAGTCTTATGGATTCTCAAAGAGCACAGTATGGCATAACCTAGTAATGCTGAAAGCAAAAGGCATTGTTGATTTTGCAAGCAAAGCAGAGGCAGGGAAGCCCCTTTCGCTTACAGATAAAGGGCTTGCTGTGCTTAGCCGGCTTGCTCGTGAAAAGCATGAGATAATGCATGAATTTGAGCAATGGATTTATGCGTAGAAAGAATAGGGGTTACAGAAAAAAGGGCCTTTAAGGCCCTTTTCTTTTTGAATTGATACCCAACTGAATAAATATATATCTATTGCTGACTAATTTATAGCAGGTGAAAATGTGTCAATTGCATGGATAATAATCGGCATCGTAGTTGCAGTTGCGCTAGGAATAGGCATATGGATAGTGCTTATATACAACAGCTTTGTGTCAAAAAGGAATAGGGTAAATAATGCGTGGTCGCAGATAGATGTCCAGCTTAAAAGGAGATATGACCTTATACCCAATCTTGTTGAGACTGTGCAAAGCTATGCAAAGTATGAGCGTGGAGTAATGGAAGATGTCACAAAACTGAGGGCTTCTATTATGACCGGAAGCCCTGGTGAAAGGCTTAAGGCTAATGACAAGCTGAGCGGCGCACTGAAAAGCATTTTTGCTGTTGCTGAAAACTACCCTGACCTTAAGGCATCAGAAAATTTCAAGAACCTGCAAGAGCAGCTTCAAGAAACAGAAAACAACATTGCAAACGTAAGGTCTGCATACAATGACTATGTAATGGATTACAACAATGCGCTTCAAGAGTTCCCTGGCAATTTATTCGCACATAGATTTGGGTTCAGCAAGGCAGAATTCTTTGAAACATCCGAAGCGGAAAAGGAGCCGGTAAAGGTCGATTTTTCAGCCCTTAATAACTCAAATGACAATAAAAAGGCATGAAATAAGTAAGATTGCATGGCAAGTTATTTTGATGAGATAGCAAGGAACAGAAGAATGGCTATATTGCTATTTTTCTTGCTTGCACTGTTTTTTGTTTTTGTAGTTTATATATTCTCATCATTATTCCTTGGGTTTGGGCTGATTGGCCTTATATTTAGCGTAAGCATAGTTGCTATTTACTCAATTGCAGTATACCATAGTGGCAATGCCCTTGTGCTCAAGGCTTCCGGCGCCAAGGAAACAAAAAGGGAGGATTATCCTGTACTATATACAATAATAAGCGGGCTGGCTTCAGCTGCGCAAGTTCCTATGCCAAAGGTATATGTAATAGAGGATGCAAATCCAAATGCATTTGCAACCGGAAAAAACAGAGACAATGCTGCAATAGCGGTAACGACTGGCTTGCTAAATACAATGAACAATGAGGAGCTTAGGGGTGTGCTAAGCCACGAGATTTCGCATATAGCCAACAATGACATACAATATATGATGGTTGCAGTGATATTTGCAGGTGCAATAGGCATAATAGCAGCATTTGCAAGAAACTTCCTGTTTTTCAACATAAATATAAGGGATAGAAATAATAACGGTGCACTTGTAATAATTGCAGTTGCTTTAATACTTGCTGTTATAGCGCCGCTTGTTGCACTTCTTGTCAGGCTTGCAATATCAAGAAGAAGGGAGTATATGGCAGATGCAAATGGTGCAAGGCTAACAAGGAATCCGGGGGCACTTGCAGATGCGCTAGAAAAGATAAAGGAATTTAATGAAAGGCCAGAATCACCACCTGTAAAAAATGCAACAGAGGCAACAGCATCAATGTATTTCTCAAGCCCATTCAAAAAAGAGAGCATAAAAAACATATTCTCTACGCATCCGCCAATAGATGAAAGGATACGCAGGCTAAGGAGCATGTACTGAAAGAAAATTTATGCAATAGGGCAATACATATAAATGTCAGAATGCAATATTAAAGTATTTAGTGAGAATATGGAAGATGAGCAGATTGAAGAAAAGATAAAAGAATATGAGGAATTGCAGATAGCTATCCAGAACTTCACAGCGCAGAAGCTTCAGCTTGAGCAGCAAAAAGAAGAATACAAGAATGCTGAAAAAAGCCTGCAGGAGGCCACTGGCAAGGTATACATTGAAATAGGAGGTTTCATTGTAGAAGCAAGCAAGGAAGAGGCAATGGCAAGCCTTAAGGAGAAGCTTGATTCTTCAGAAATGAGGCTTAACATAATAGCAAAACAGCTTGATGAAACAAAGAAAAAGGAGGAAAGCCTAAGGGAAGCGCTTGATGCAGAGCTGCAACCTAGCCATCAATAGCAAAGGGGTTAAATGGATATAAGCTTTCAAGAGCTTTCTGATGCAATAAGCAAGCTTAAAGGCAGCAGGGTAATGATAACAATGCACTCTGTTGCAGATACAGATGCAGTGGCATCAGCAGTTGCATTGCAAGGAATGCTGCCTTATGCAGAGATATGCACGCCAGATATACTTACATCTAACGCTGCAAGGGTGCTTAGAAAGCTTGGCTTTGGCACCATTGAGATAAAAAGGGATTTCATAGGCGATGCTGATGCAATAATACTTGTGGATGTAAACAATTTCAATGACTGCGGGGCTTTCAGGGACAGACTAATGGAAAATGAAAGCAAGGTAATTGTTATAGACCACCACAGGCTTAATTATGGAAGCAATGCAAGGATATTCAGCAATGAGGATTACAACTCAAGCGCAAGCATTGTATTTGAATTGGCAAACAAGCTCGGCTATGCTGTAGGGCCTAAGCTTGCCAAGCTAATAGCCATTGGCATAATATCTGATTCGGCGGAATTCAAAAATGCAAGCGCTAAGACATTCACGCAGCTTGGCGAGCTTTTCAGGATTGGAAACACTGATTACATAACGCTTATTGAGGAAACGGAGCATTTTGCGCCAGCAAAGGAGCGCCAGAAAACTGTCAATGATTTATTTAATTCAACTGTTGAGGTTAAAGAGGACCTGCTTTTTATGTACGGCATGGCCCATGCATATGCAAACCTTGCTGCTGACGAAGCAATAAAGGTAGGCGCAGATATTGCATTGTTCTGGAGCATTGGCCGTGAGATATCATTTTCTGCGAGGATAAGGCCCAACATAGACAAAAAGTATGGCATACATGCTGGTGCAATAATGGCAAAGCTTGCGCCGCTGATAAATGGCACTGGTGGCGGGCACCCTGCCGCAGCAGGGGCCTATGGCAATGGCCTAGGCAATGCCGATGCATTCAAAGAGGCTTTCCTTAATGAAATAGTAGAAAAGGTAAGAGGCAAATGAGGCTTGCTATTGTATCTGATTTCCATATTGGTTATGAAAGGTTTGCAGAAGATGCATATACTCAGGCAAAAGAGGCACTTGGCAAAGCCGCAGAGCTTGCTGATGCAATCTTAATACCTGGGGATGTATTTGACAAAAGGAGCCCTAAGCCAGAGGTAATAGCACAGGCAATAAACATATTCAGAAACTTGAAGGAGAGGCAGTGGAAAGCAAGGGTAACTGGCTTCAAGTCAGAATTTGGCAATACCACATATACAGATGTGCCAATAATAGCAATACCTGGCACACATGAGCGCACGGCAGAGGGCAAAGAAAACCCATTAACGCTGCTTGGACTTGCTGGCCTGCTTGTTGACGCAAGCGAAGCAACCGCAACAATAAGCCTTGATGGAGAAAATGTATGTGTATATGGCATGGGTGGCATATCTGAAGACAGGGTAAGAGAAGTACTAAAAGGGCTTAGCCCAAAGCCTATTGAAAACGCATTCAATGTGTTCATGTTTCACCAGTCAATTTATGAGCTGTTGCCGTTTAATGAATCCTTTTTGCATTATGATGAACTGCCAAAGGGCTTTGACCTTTACATAGACGGGCATATACATACAAAGGTAATTGGAAAGGTCCATGGGGCAGACTTCCTTATCCCTGGAAGCACTGTAATAACGCAGCTGAAAGATGGCGAACAGGAAAGGAAGGGCTTTTTTATATATGACACAAAAAGCAAACAATTCACATTTGAGGAGATAAACAGCAGGCCTTTCTATAGCATAAGCATAGAGTGCAATGGGCTTTCGCCAGATGAGCTTGTAATGAAAATCGAGGAGGAGGCAAAAAGGTATGCTGATGAAAATAAAAAACCTATAATAAAGGTAGCAATAAAAGGCAGCTTAAAGGAGGGTTTCAAGGCCATAGATGTGCCGCTTAAGAATGTCTATAGGGATTTTGCAGGCATAGCAATAATAGATATAGACAGCTCAAAGCTTGTTGATGCGGGCACAGAAAAAAGCATTGAGGAGCTTAGGGAGGGAAAGCTTAACGGCCTGCCAATAAAAGAGCAAGGGATAAGCATGCTTCTTATGGCCCTTAAGCAAAGCAATTACAATGGAAAGCTTGATCCCATTGAATTGTTTAACATCCTAACTGAAAGCGAAAATAAGGAGGCAATAAAAAAGAAGGTTGCAGAGCTTATAGACAAAACATTGGAAGGCAGCTAACTGCTGATGATTACTTCTCCCTCCAATGGGTAAACTTCAATGCCACTGCAAAATAAACTGCGGTTTCTATTATGAACAAAGGCAATATGTAAGGCATTTTTGGGGCTATGCCAAAAAGGCCCTGACTTAATATAGCTGCTGGTGTAACTGGAGATACCATAAGGGCATAAAGCGCAGCCTTAGGCAATATTGTATAAGGATAGAAGCTTGGCGCAACCATAGTGAGCAAGACGTTTGTTATTGCTGAAATGCCCCATATATTCCTTAGGTGCTTTGTCATGCCTGCTATAATGAATGCAATTGAAAGCGTTGCAATTAAAAGCAATAAAAGTATTCCTGTAAATGCCAATGCATTATATGCCGTAAATAAGTGCAGCATAACTGCAATTACGGCATATATTCCTATGCCTGGCAATGACGTGGCAAGATAGCTTAGCGCCATTGCAAACATGTAATCAATAGAGGTTATGCTTGTTGCAACAAGAAGGTCCTGAAGCTTGAGCTGTATTCTTTGAAATGCAGCATCGCTGCTGCTATATATTGAATTTGTTGCGACAATGGCAATGAAGCCGCCTATTACGCCAAATGCCAGAAACTTTCCTTCTGAAAAGATTACAATAAGGAATAAGAATACAATAGGATAAAGGAAAGATGATATAATATATGAGATTCCACGCGGAATGGACTTTATGCCATAATACCATGCAAAAGAAGAGACAAACCTAAGATTCAATGTCAACACCTTTTGTTATAAACACATCATCAAGGGTAATGGGCTTTACAATGTACCCTTTCTTCAAATATGCATCTGCTTCCTCGTTGTGTATGTATTTAACTAGTGTGTTGCCAACTATATAGGCATGCTTGCTTGCTGCACTCTTTTCATTTGCATTTGAAATTTCAGCGTGCAAAAGGCCGTCAAACTTTCCAAGAAGGCTACGGACTGTGCCTTTTCCTGTGCACTTTCCATTATCAATTATGGCAATCTCCTTTGAAAGCTCCTGCGCCTCTTCCATATAATGCGTTGTAAGAACAATGTTACCAGTAAGCTTTCTGATTGCAGACCATACCTGCAGCCTAGACAATGGATCTAAGCCAGTAGTGGGCTCGTCAAGGAATATGATATCTGCATTGGATGCTAATGCCATTGCAACAAATATCTTGCGCTTCATTCCTCCAGAGAGCATGTCAGCAGGAGTATTCCTTGCATCCCATAGGTCAAGCTCCTTCATTGCATTATTTGCCTCTTCCTCTGCGCTATGGAAGGACATGCCCCTTGCTGCAAGATATATTTTAAGGTGCTCTGCAGGAGTAAGATAACCTATTGGATCAGCTTCTTGGGGTATGCTTAGTATTATCCTTCTTACTTTCTTTGCATCCTTGACTACATCATAGCCATTTATTATTGCAGTGCCAGAAGTAGGAAGCAGTTGCGTAGACAATATGCGCATTAGCGTTGTCTTGCCTGCGCCATTCCTTCCAATTATAGAAGTAAACTTTTCCTTCAGGTCTAGCGACACCCCCTTCAAAGCATAAGTGCCGTTTGAATAGCGCTTCCTTATGGCCTTTATTTCTATCATGCGCGCTGCTTTGCTTCGGTTGCAGGGGCTTTTATATTGAGGGCCTTCTCAATCTGCTTCCTGTCGTTTATGTCAATTATTTCATCAAGGAACTCCAAATGCTTTGGATTGCAAAGTCTCTCTTTTTTGTATCTTTTTGTTGTAAGTACCTTAACAAAGCCATTCTTTTCTATATCAACAATGACAGCCTTGCTGCCTGCATCCCTGCCGTATTTCTTTATGCATAACCTGCCTTTTTCTATTAACACTTAATCACCTTTTATGCTGCCTTGCTCTTACAAGGCTGGAAATAACTGTTACCATCTCCTTTACCGAAAGCTTCTCCGAATTAAGCTCAAGGTCAAATATAGAATGGTCATAAACATCTATGCCATATACCTGCTTGAAATGGTCATGCGTAAGCTTGTCATATTTCTTAAGGAGCGCAAGCTCCTTCTCATATGGCACGCCATTAAGCTTAGAGCGCCTCCTTGCACGCTCCTCTATGCTGGCATTTATCCATACCCTTGCAGTAAGCCCTTTTATAAGCCATGGGCCGAGCCATGTTGTTACAACACAGTCGCCAGCAGCCATCTTCATAACCTTCCTATCAAATTTCTGCGCAAAGCTTTTGTCTTTCTCCTTTATGAGCTTCTGCATCTTTGCTATAAGCTCTGCATCATTGGCAACAGTGCTTTTATAGCTGTTGTCTATATGCTTTACATGCAGCGCCTTTGCAAGCTCTGCCCCAACAGTGCTCTTGCCTGATGAGCCATAGCCGCTTATAGCTACCTTCATATCAATGCGCCATTAACTGCAAGACATATTTGCGCTCTTTCATGCCTATTGCATCAAGCTTTATCTCGCCGCGCTCAACCCTGCTGCCAAGCATTATTATGTTTGCAGTGCATTTGGAACAGAGGTTGCCACCGAAGATCCTGCTATTTGTCCTCCTGGATTTGCCGCCTTTTGCATTTGGCACTATGCCATTCAATTCAGCATGGCATATTGCACAATGCGGTACGCCCTTCTTTTCCCTTCTGTAATGCAAAACAGTGGCTGTTTTGGTAACCTTCTTCACTTGCTTGAAGCTTTTTGACTTAAAACGTTTTTCTGACATTTAACCACTTATTTTTTGACTGTTAGATATTATAACCTTTCTCCTTGCTCTCCTGTCATATACCATAAATGCCAATGACACTATAAGGCCTAGTATAAAGGTTATTGCAAAAAATAAATTCATGCTTGAAAAGTTTAATGACATCAGATGCACTGTGCTTGGCATTTTGAACACAGAAGAGAGCGAAGGCACAACTAAGTAATAAAGCGCAAGAAACAAAGGCAATATTATCAGCATAGGCTTGAACTGGTATTTCATGCTTTCTGTCATGAGCGGGAAGATTTCCCTCTGCTTTGCCATTATCTCATTAGCAGATGCGCCCTGCTTTGTCAACTCTTTCAAATGCTCAGAATTTTGCTTTATTATGCTCTGGATTTCTGCAATCCTTTTTGGATTTGAAAGCTTGCGCTGAATAAATACAGAAGCAATAGTATATGCAACTGCCAGTGATGCTATTACCGCAATGGTTATTGATTCAATCATTTATTCACCGAAAATGTCATGCAATGCTGCATTGAGCCTTCTGGCCGCTTCCTCGAGCTTGCCCTGCCTGTTATTAATAATGTACAAGGGAATATTTAAATATGTCATATAATATGATAGCACTGACAGGTCTATAACCCTCTGCCTGTCAAGCTCCTCTTCTGTCTGGCTTTCACGTGAGCGCATAGTGGCATCCATCTGCCTTCTTTCAAGTATTTCATGAGATGGCGCATCTATATACACCAGCCCTGAAATTGGAAGTTTTGATGCAATGGAAATGTCCAAGCCGGATGTGAAAAGGGATTTTTCGGCATTCTCAACTGTTATGTGCGTATCAATGATTATATTGCCGCCTAATTTTGCAAGGTTCATGAATGCCTCCTCGCGCAATGCCGTTGAAGTCTTAAGGTCTAGCTTCTTTATGCTGTCCCTGTCTGATGCCAGATTTTTGGCTTTGGCAATTTCAAGCATTAAGCTGCCTGCATTGTAAATTGGGTATTTTTCAGGGATCATCTTAAGAAGCGTTGTCTTTCCTGCACCGGATATGCCAACTATAAACACCATGGCCATTGTAACACCTCAATATGTTGTAAACACGCATATTTTTATAGATGCTTCTGATGCAAAGGCATAACAAAGCATGCATCTCAAAAATGCCTTTGCCATTTAGGCAAGTATTGCAAACTGCAAACGCAAATCAGTGTATATACGTTGGCTTGCTATTTCCGTGCAGTATTGAATCTGGAAAAGAGATTTCTGGCTTTTCTTGCTCGGCAAGCTTCTTTGCAAATTCATTTGTCTCTTCAACAAGGGCCTGCATGTCTCCCATATTTATATGGATGCCGATCCTTTTCTCTATAAATTCAAGAACACGCTTTGCGGCCTCTGCATCGAATTCTGTGCCATTTGTCTCTGCCATTATGCATGCACCTGGAATGCCATATTCTTTTGCAAATGCTACAACAAGCCCTGCGGAGCCCCATATAGAAGCAGCAGTGCTTTCAAATGCCAGGTTGTCCTTTTTCATTGATTTTATTACATCCTTGCTTGTAGCTGCAACAAATATCCTGCGCTTGTTTATGCTTCTGCCATCATTATAACCTGCAAAGGTATATATTTCATGGCCTTTAAACAATTTTACAAACCTTGATACAATCTCTTCATTAAGCGCATACTGCCCTTCAGGGGACATTGGCTGTGTATCTCCTGTTACAAATATTATATCCTTGGTTTTGCTCCTTGTGTTTATCTTTGCATAATAAAAGCCATTTGACAGCATTGTTATCTCACCAGATGGCAAAGTAAGTACCTCATGCGGAAGGTATGGCGAATATAAAGTTGCAATCTTTTCTGCCTTTAATTGCTGTATTAAGTATTCGATGGCAATCTTTCCTACGTTCCCAACCCCCGGCCAGCCTGCTAACATGACAGGGCTTGAAAGCTTTACTTTTTTATCAATCTTAAAGAATTCCATTGTTATACACCTTTCATAATGCTTGCCATTGCTGTTTATTCTGCTATATTTTCATAGCAATAAATAAATATATGTTAATTGAAGGCACTCGCTTTGATATGTACAATTGCTCTATCTTGCATTATAAGTAGTGTGCAGTATGTCCTCTTTCTCTTTTTTAAGCTTTTCCTTTTCCAATGCAATATATCCATTAGGCATGTATTTTTTAAGTTCAGCCATAGCAGCCTTTATCTTTCCTTCTGCAATAGAGTAATCTTCGGCCTCTGCAGTTATGCGGTAATGGGGCGCACTTATATAAGCAATATCAACGCCCTGCTTTGCCGCCTCTGTTAATGCCTTTTTTATTTGCTCTATGCCTGCATTGGTGTCATATGAAAGCAAGGTAAGGTCGTATACTACCCTGCGCGTTTTTTCTTTTGTACCTGCTTCTAAAAGCTCAGAGGTCACTGTTTTGAGCTTTTCTGGGATAGGAAGCTCAGCCAAAGAATCTGCTTTTGAATTTATTGCATCAATAAAATTTGTAAAACTGCCGTATTTTGAAAGCACTGCGCTTGTATATTTATCTTTAAATTGTGAAACCCTGGCCTCTTTCATAGCTTGAAGGAAGAGCGCCTGGGCCCTTTTTTCAAGGTTGTAGGCATTAAGCTTGTTGCGTGAATCTGCATTTGTGACCCTTTTTAAAGATATATCTATTGTATTTTTCTCCTTGTTTATTGAAATAATCTTTACAACAACTACCTGGCCTTTATGGATAAAATTATGTATATTTTTTATCCAGCCAGAAGATACCTCTCTTATAGGCAGAAAAGCTTCTGCATCGTCAAATTCGATAAGCCTGCAAGATGCACCGAACTGCATTATGCTTTCTATTCTTGCCAGTGCAAGAGTGCCTACTTGCAAATTTGGATTTTGAAACACATTTTTGCTGTTATCCATTAATTCACTGTGCTGCCTCAACTATCTCAAGCTTCTTTTTAGTCCTTGTTCCAATAACGCGCTCGATAGAATAGCCGCACTCTTTGCAGGTTAGCAATACCTTTTGCCTTTGTGATACCTTTTTCTTTATGGCTTGGCCCTTTACTTTTCCGTGGTAGCCTTTCAGCTTGCGTTGACGGCGTCTGTTGCCTATGTTCATGCCTATGCCAAAACCTGCCCCTTTTACATAAGGTTTTACAGTGTGAACAGTATGTTTATTGCATTTTGGACAATATGCACTAATCTCTTTCGGTATTTTCATATAATCATCATAAGCTATAGTAGTTTATAGGAAAAAAGTATATATAGACTTGCATAGTTTGAACTGTAAATTTGATTTTAATTTGAAATATTGGCATCAAGCTTCTTTGCATATGTTGTTTGCTATAAGAAACTCGCGGTCATCTTTATCTTTTATAGATATGGATTGCCCTTTTTCTACAGGGCCAAATTCTGTTCCTGAGGGCAATATTATTTTTGGCAATTCTTGTTGAACAATCAAGGTTAAAACCTTTTCACCTGCAAGGTCATTTAACTTTTCATTTTGGTAGATGTCGCTCAGTTTTTGATAAAAAACCTGTTCTGAATATGGCACAGTATCTTTAATAGGCTGCTCATGTGCAACATACATCATAATTTTCTTTTTACGTATGTTGAAAATCTGTTGCATTAGAGAAGAAAGGTTTTCATAAGTTTCATGGTCTTTGATTTTTGACAATCCTTCGAATGCCTCTGAATAAAACTCTTTTGGTATATCCTGCAGCTCGCTTGATCTTTTCTCTTTCTGCCAAACTTGCCAAATATAATCATAAATTTCTTCTTTGACTACCAACCTACCACCCTGCAGTGCCACTAATCTTAAAGTTTAGGCAGAATAAATAAATAAGTTTTATCAATTCTATTAATGCATATAAATATATAAAACAAGCGTGATTAGTGGCACTGTACCCCCTCCCTACCTAATCCTAATCTTTAAAGCACATTATGCTTTTTTGGTTTACAAAATCAGGATATAGCGAGGAGTGGATTTGAACCACCGATCTCCGGGTTATGAGCCCGGCGGGCACTCCAGACTACCCTACCTCGCTATTGCTGTTTATTAAGATTATTTGCTTGTATTATTTGTATTATTTGTTTGCATATTTATTATACTTTCCTTGCTTTTTTCTTTTTTGATAAGCTGCTCTACCTCTTCTTTGCTAAGCCTTATGAATGGGCTGTTGCAAGCCTTGCATCTGAAATTACTTTCTGCTGCTTCGTCAAACTTAAAAATTAATTTATCTGTTTCGTAGCATTTTTCACAAATAAAGTAATCATTGCAATTATCTGTTACTATCTCCTCATTCTTTTTAGATTTTATATAATCAAAGAAAGATGGGATTTTGTTTATATTTATATACCACGCAAAAGAAAGCCAACCATTAACATTTTTTGACACATAATAATTGGTTATTCCATAACCCTGTAATATATTAAGTACCCTTCTTATTACATTAGATTTTACGCCGAGCTTTGCCGCAATATACTCATCATCTTTTGGCAAATTTAACTCTTTTATAATATCTGTTACATTCTTGCTTACATTTTTGCGCATATATTCTACTGCAAATTCGTCTGCCAATAAAGCAT
>JABEBW010003653.1_pt1 | contig 39748 bp, 37 predicted proteins | sample 7245961 | NCBI WGS metagenome assembly JABEBW01 (sample SAMN14506364, study PRJNA622280) | hot springs metagenome | biome: hot spring [ENVO:00000051]|acidic hot spring [ENVO:00002120]; feature: spring [ENVO:00000027]|sediment [ENVO:00002007]; material: sediment environment [ENVO:01001048]...
TGGTGCTGGATATGCAGCAGTTGCAGCAAGACTGTCTGATTTAGGCTGGAAGTTGTTTGATATGACATTTGTCACATTTGCCCTTTATCATGGTATAAATGGCATATTTATGGTTATAGAAGACTATGTGTATTCTGGCTGGAGAGTTTTTTGGAAAGGTTTTTTTTGGGTAGTAGGTATTCTTTATTGGGTGTTAGCTGCACTTACAATTATACCATTTAAGGGCTAAAAGGAGGCTGATGTGGCTGATATTAATGTAAAACTTGAAGTTTTTGATGTTATTATAGTTGGTGCAGGTGGCGCAGGTTTGTCTGCTGCTGTGCAAACCGGTTTAGCTAAATTAAAAACAGCTGTTATAACAGAAGTTTATCCAACAAGATCACATACTGTGTCTGCTCAGGGTGGCATAGCAGCTGCTCTTGGAAACATGGAAGAAGACCACTGGATTTGGCATATGTATGATACAGTAAAGGGTTCGGACTATTTGGGTGATCAAGATGCTATAGAAGAGTTTATTAAACATGCACCAGAGACTGTATATGAATTGGAACATTGGGGCGTGCCTTTTTCCAGAAATGAAAATGGCACTATTTATCAAAGAAGATTTGGCGGTCATACAAAAAACTATGGCGAGGCAGCGGTTCAAAGGGCTTGCGCAGTTGCAGATAGATCAGGACATGCATTGCTACACGCATTATTTGAGCGCACGCTTAGACCAGATATAGTTCAATATGTAAGCTACTATACAGAATACTATGCAGCTGAATTATTTAGGGATAAAGAAACTGGCAAAGCAATAGGAATTCTTGCCTGGGATATGGTAAATGGTGGTTTCACGATGTTTTTTGGCCAAGCTGTAATTTTTGCAACTGGCGGCAACACAAGAAACTTTAGGACTGGTACCAATGCCCATGTAAATACAGGAGATGGTTGGAAACTATGTTTGAAAGCTGGCGTGCCTATTGAGGACCCAGAGTTTATTCAGTTTCACCCAACTGGTATCTATGGTGTTGGAAACCTAATTACAGAAGGCGTAAGGGGCGAGGGTGGATACTTGCTAAATGGTCTTGGTGAGCGTTTTATGCCAAAATACGCTCCAAAGGTTATGGATCTTGCATCTCGTGATGTTGTATCTCGGTCTATGGCAACTGAAATTAGAGAGGGTAGAGGTGTTGGTCCAAAGAAAGACCATATATTGTTAAAACTTGATCATTTAGGTAAAGATCTGATTATGTCAAGGCTTCCTGGTATTTGGGAACTTGCATATAAATTTGTTGGCGTAGATTGTACAAAAGAGCCAATACCAGTGCAACCTACTGCTCACTACCATATGGGCGGCATACCAACCAATGTTAAAGGCGAAGTGGTAGATTGGGATGGTAAGAATGAAGTAAGAATACCAGGACTCTATGCCGGTGGAGAATGCGCCTGCCAGTCGGTTCATGGTGCAAATAGGTTGGGTTGTAACTCTTTACTTGACATAGTTGTAAATGGAAAACAGTGCGGAATTAACGCAGCAAGATACGTATTAGAGGAAAGGCCAGAATTTCCATTACCGCCACTTGAAAACATAGCCGATGAGTATGGCAAAGAAACCATTGAACAAGTCAAAGCTTATTTTGATGGTGGGCCTGGCGAGATAAAGATGGATAATATTTGGGAAAGACTAAGAGATTCTATGCAACACAATATGTCTGTATTTAGAATTGAAAAAGACATGAAAGAACAGATTAAAGAGATTGACAATTATTTTGAAGAATTTAAAAAAGTTGGCATGACGGATAAAAGTTTATATTTTAACACTGAACTGATTGAATTGCTTGAGCTTGAGTCTCTGCTGTATGTTTCAAAAGTAGAAACAGAAGCAGCGCTAGCAAGACAGGAAAGCCGTGGCGGACATTTCAGGGATGATTATCCTGAGCGAGATGATGTTAATTGGCACAAACATACCCTTGTTAGATGGAAAGATGGGAAAGTAGAATTAGATTATAAACCAGTTAGAATGAAAGGTGCTACAGCGCCTACATTCCCACCAAAGAAAAGGGTATATTAAAGGAGGGGCAAGATGTCATTAAATGCTGGAGATAAAGTAATATTTAAAATATTTAGGTATGATCCTGCCAAAGATAAAGCTCCTTATTTTAAAGATTATGAAGTTACCATCGAAAAAAAAGGTATGATGGTTTTAGATGGCTTAAATCAAATCAAATGGCATATAGATGGTTCTTTAAGTTATAGAAGAAGTTGTAGAGAGGGTGTGTGCGGTTCTGATGGTATGAATATAAACGGTATGAATACAACTTCTTGTATGGCACACATCGACGATTATAACAGCAATGTATTAACAATTAAACCATTGCCGGGGTTGCCTGTAATAAAAGATTTAGTATGCGATTTTACTGACTTTTTTAACAAATACTATGCAGTTAAACCATATTTGATTGAAAAAACACCCCCGCCTGGCATAGAAAGATTGCAAAGTATTGAAGATAGAGCCAAAATTGATGGTTTGTATGAATGTATCTTGTGTGGTTGTTGCTCTAGCTCATGTCCATCTTACTGGGCAGATAGGGATTATTTAGGTCCTAGTGCACTATTGAATGCTGCTCGTTTTGTTATGGATACAAGGGATGAGGGCAGCGATGAAAGATTGGATGCTGTAAACAATATTCATGGTGTATGGCGTTGTCATACAATACTAAATTGTATCCATGCATGTCCAAAAGAATTAAATCCAACCAAAGCTATAGCTTCACTTCAAAAAGAGATTTTAAAACGCACATATTAATACCACAAGAAGGGTGTCTTTCGCCCTTCTTTTTTTCTTTTAAAAAATCGTTTTTTATGATAAAATGAAACTGACTAAGGTAATGTTTAAATGCATGAAGTAAGGCAAGAAATTTACTTAAAGGCAATTGTAGAAAATTTTCAAAATATACAAAATTATGTTGGTAGCAATGTAGAAGTTATACCTGTAATAAAAGCAGATGCATATGGTCATGGAGCCATAGCTGTTGGTTTAAAACTAAGAGAGTTTGTCAAAAGTTATTTTGCAGTAGCTTGCACACAAGAAGCTATAGAATTAAGGAAAAATCATGTTGATAAGGATATACTGGTGTTAAGTAGAGTTGGAGATATAGAAGATCTATATAACTACAATTTAACTGCTGTTGTAGGAGATTTTTCTATTTTCAAAAACATTATAGATGTTGCAATAAATAAAAAATACAAGTTTCCTATACATATAAAATTCAATACAGGAATGAATAGGCTTGGTTTTTTATACTCTGACTTAGATGAAATTTTAGAACTATATAATAAAAAAAAAGATTACATTGATCTTGTTGGTATTATGTCGCATTTCTCAAGCTCAGAATCTGATTTTGATAGAACTAATGAACAGCTTAATGTTTTTAACAAAATTATTGAAGAAATAAAATTGCATAACATAAATTTAAGGTACTATCACATAGCAAATAGTGGCGCTATATTAAATAATAAAGGCTCGCACTTTAATGCTGTAAGGGCGGGTATTGCTCTGTATGGTTATTATCCTAAAAAACAAGAAAGCAATCCACTTAATATAAAGCCTGCTATGAGTATAAAAAGTTTTATTATAAGCAAACATACTTTAAAAAAAGGCGAAGGTGTTAGTTATGGTCCAACTTTTATAGCTAATTGTGATATGGACATTGCTGTTGTTGCATTTGGTTACGCAGATGGCTTATTTAGAGCTTTATCTAATAAATTTAGCGTTATTGTAAAGAATAAATTATGTAAAAGCGTTGGCACCATTTGCATGGATATGTTTGCTATAGATATTAGCAATGTTGATGTAAAGGTCGGAGATGAGGTAATTATTTTAGGAGAAAGCGAAAATTACAAAGTTGATGCGGATGATTTAGCTCAACTTTCTTCAACAATAAACTATGAAATTCTTACAAATATTGGAAAGAGTTTGAGGGTTAAAAGGGTTTATTTGTAAATGTTTGTATTTACATTTTTAGGAACGTTGATAGTTGATTTTATAGAGGGATTAGGTGGTGTTGTTATATTATCTGTAAATGCTCTTTTGAACCTTGCTAAAGGTTCACTGAGATTAAAACAAACAGTAGATCAATTTTACACAATTGGTGTTACATCAAGTTTTATTGTAATTTTAACATCGCTATTTATTGGTATGGTTGAAGCTTTGCAAATTTACCACGGTTTTCAAAAATTTGGAGCGGAAAACATGATAGGATATACTGTAGCAGTGTCTTTAGGGCGCGAGCTTTCTCCAGTGTTTACAGCTTTGATGATTGTTGCAAGAAATATATCTGCAATGAGTGCGGAAATTGGTACAATGAAGATAACGGAGCAAATAGACGCAATGGAAGTCATGGCAGTCGATCCGATTAATTATATAGTGACGCCACGCGTTATAGCAACTATTGTAATGTTACCATTTCTTGTTGCTCTATCAAATGTTGTTGGCAATGTTGGAGGCTATATTGTAGGTGTATTTATATTAAAAGTAAATCCTAGTGCATATATTGATAATATAAGACAATACCTTGATTTGAGCGATTTAACTTATGGTTTTATTAAAGCGGCAATATTTGGTTGGTTTATTTCTTCAATTGGTTGCTATATGGGTTTAAATGCAACAAAAGGTGCAAAAGGTGTGGGATTGTCTACTACAAAAGCAGTTGTAGTTTCAAGTGTTACAATTTTAATTGCTGATTATATTTTATCAGCTTTTTTATTTTAGATGATAGAGATTAAAAATTTAAAAAAAACCTTTGGCAAACAAATAGTACTTAATGATTTGAACCTAAATATTCAAGAAGGCAAAATCACAGTAATTTTAGGCAAAAGCGGTCAAGGTAAAAGTGTTTTTATAAAAAGCATTATTGGAACACTAAAGCCAGATTCAGGTGAAATAATATATAAAAATAAAGACTTGTTAAAGATGAAATTGAAAGAGTTTAACAAAGTAAGGATGAAGTTTGGCGTTCTTTTTCAAGAAGCTGCTTTATTTGATTCAATGACAGTATTTGAAAATGTAGCATTTCCAGTAGTTGAGCATAAATTGATTAGTAAAAATATGGTTAAAGAAGAAGTTAAGCGTGTATTAAGTTTGGTAGGACTTGAAGGTGTTGAAGAAAAATACCCAAGTGAGCTTTCTGGTGGTATGAAAAAACGTGTCGGTTTAGCAAGAGCAATTATTACAAAGCCAGAAATAATATTTTTTGATGAACCAACAACTGGGTTAGACCCCATTGTTTCATATGCAATAGCAAAACTTATTAAAGATATGAAATCCAAATTAAATACAACATGTTTGGTTATTACACACGATTTAGACGTAGCAAACTTTGTTGCAGATTTTATAGGCTTTTTGGATGGGGGAAAAATCATAGAGTTTGATAAAAAAGATAATTTTTTTAATTTAACCTCTCCAATAGTGAGAGAATTCTTAGAGGCATTTAAAGGAGGCTAATAAATGAAAAAAGAGACAATAATAGGGCTTTTTGCTTTTGCAATAATAATACTATTTGGTGTAATGACTATAAAATTAGGTCAGTTTAGTTTGAGCAAGCGTCCTACATATACATTGTATGCTACATTTTCCAACGTACAGGGGCTAAAAGAAAAGGCAAAGGTTACAGTTTCTGGTGTAGAGGTCGGATATGTTAGAAACATTGAATTAACTCGAAACGGTGCAAAAGTAGCAATGGATATTTATTCTCAATATAAAATACCAAAGGATTCTATTTGTTCAATATCATCTACTGGTTTAATTGGTGAAACATACATTGAAATTACGCAAGGTAAAAGTAACACTTATTTAGCTAACAATCAATCTTTTGTTTATGCTCAATCTGCAGTTGGTCTAAACAATGTAATGCGTGGTGCAAGTGAAGTGTTGAATCAGCAAAATAGGGATAATTTGGCAAAAACTCTACAGAACATCGCTGTTTTAACAGCAAATCTAAACGAAGTTGTAAATGAAAATAGAGCTGCTTTAAGAGCTACAATCTTGGAAGCAAAACAAGCAATGCTCGCATTTGATAGGGCAATGTCAAACATAAATGAAACAGTTTTGCAATCAAGGCCAGATTTAAAAGCAACACTTGAACAAGCAAAAGCATCAATGGGTAAACTCAACTCTTCATTAAATAATGTATATGATTTAACAGAACACATAAAAGAAGGTAAAGGCACAATTGGTGGTTTGATGACAAAGAATGAGATATACAATAATATTAATAATGCAACGGCAAATATTGATGAAATTTCAAGAAAAATTAATGAAGGAAAGGGTACTGTAGGTAAGCTTGTAAACGATGAAGGTGTGTATGACAACTTAAATAGCACACTTAAAGATTTAAAAAATTATTTTGGCAAAATTAATAAAATATTAATTCAAGCAAACGTACAAGGAGATTACCTAACGCGTGGTGGCAATTCTATGGGTATTGCAGGTGTTAATATTTATACAGCCCCAGATCGTTTTTATAGAATTGAGGCTGTCAATGAAAAAAACTATGAAAACACTCCTAATCCTTCAAGCCAAGATACAAGAATTAGAATTAATGCTGAAATGGGTAAACGATATGGCAATATAGTCATAAGAGGCGGTATTATAGAATCCACATTTGGAGTTGGGGCGGATTATTACGCAACACCAGATTTGAAACTTTCAGCAGATGCATTTGATTTCAATCATTCAAATGATATAAGAGACCATAATGCCCAAGTACGAGTTCAAGCTTCTTATAGAATCTTGAGGCATTTTTACCTGTATGGTGGTGTTAATGAATTGTTAAATAGCCAGTCAAGATCACCTTTTATAGGTCTGGGCATGAAGTTTACGAATGAGGATTTAAAGTACTTTGCTGGCAGTGCAAGTAGCATACCTTATAAATAAGGAGCAATTATATGTTATATAAAAGTACAAGATGTGGTGTAAAAAACATTAATTTTAAAGATGCTGTGATGATGGGACTTGCACCAGATGGTGGCCTTATTGTTCCTGAGTTTATACCAAGACTTTTGCCACAAGAGCTGGCTAAAAAGGATTTTAAGTCCATAGCATTTGAAATATATAAGAAGTATATTGCAGATATTGAAGAAAAAGATATTTTTGAGCTAATTGAAAAAAGCTATAGCACATTTGATGATTGTGAGATTACGCCTATCAAGCATTTTGATGATTTATACGTACTTGAGCTATTTCATGGGCCTACGTATGCTTTTAAAGACATTGCATTACAGTTTTTAGGTAATTTGTTTGAGTATATATTGAGCCAGAATAATCAAACATTGAATATACTGGGCGCAACAAGTGGAGATACGGGTAGTGCGGCCATTTATGGCTTAAAAGGAAAGCGCAATGTCAAGGTTTTTATACTTTATCCAAACAATGCCATAAGCCCAATGCAAGAGCTTCAGATGTGCGATATTGATGATGACAATATATTTCCAATAGCTGTAAATGGAACATTTGATGATTGTCAATATATCATAAAAGAGATTTTTAAAGATATAGCGTTCAAAGAAAAATATTCTCTGGGTTCTATAAATTCTATAAATTTTGCAAGAATCTTGGCTCAAATTACTTACTATTATTATGCGTACACAAAAGTGAACCATCCTATAGCGTTTAGCGTGCCAACAGGCAATTTTGGTGATATATTTGCAGGGTATTTGGCTATGTCCATGGGTTTGCCTATTGATAGGCTAATTTTAGCTACAAATGAAAACGATATATTGTATAGGTTTGTCAATTTTGGAGTGTACTCAAAACAAAGCGTTAAAAAAACACTCAGTCCATCTATGGATATACAAATTGCAAGCAATTTTGAAAGATACATCTATTACTTATACAATCAAGATTGTCAAAAAGTAAAAGATTTGATGAAAAAATTTGAGTGTGATGGCGTACTTGAATTTAAAGAAGATATGGAAAAAATACACAGAGATTTTTCTGCTTATAGAATTAGTGATGAAGAAATATTGCAAACTATAAAGGAATTTTATGAAAAATACGATTACATCATAGATCCACATACGGCGTGCGGTGTAAGAGCTGCTTTTAATGAAGCAAGGCAATGTGTATGTTTATCAACGGCTCACCCAGCGAAATTCGTTGATGCAATTAAACAAGCAATTGGCAAAGAACCCGATTTGCCAGATGGTTTGTCAAAACTTTCAACGAAAAAGAGAAAATTTATAGAAGATAATAGTGTAGAGGCAATAAAGCATTTTATACAACAACATGCCTAAAACCAACAATTGACTTTTTAATTGTCTTATTATACATTAAGCGTAAAATGAAGTTTGATTATTTAAAACAGTTATTAAAAGATAGGTATTTAGAAGAAGAAATTGATAGGATACAGTATTCATACGATGCAACGCAAAAGATGTATCTACCCGATTGTGTAGTATTGCCCAAAAGCACTGACGAAGTAAGCAAAGTACTAAAATTTTCAAATACTCATAAAATCCCTGTAGTTGCAAGGGGTTGTGCGAGTGGATTTAGCGGTGGTGCATTAAATATTGAGGGTGGTATTGCGCTATCTTTGGAGCTAATGAATAATATCACTGAAATAGATTTGGATAATTTGATTGCAACTGTAGAGCCTGGCGTTGTCAATTTTGATTTGCAATTGGCACTTAAACCACATGGTTTGTTTTTTCCACCAGACCCTTCAAGTTGGAAATTTTCATCAATTGGTGGCAATATTGCAGAAAATGCTGGTGGGCCAAAAGCAGTTAAATACGGCGTTACTAAGGATTGGGTATTAGGCTTAGAGGTTGTGTTAGCTGATGGCTCTGTTATCAATGTTGGTTCAAAAAATGTAAAAGATGTAGCAGGCTATAACTTAACCCAGCTATTTGTTGGCAGCGAGGGTACATTAGGTATAATAACAAAAGCGCTCTTAAAGCTTTATCCACTACCTTTGCATACCCAAACAATGCAGGCTATCTTTGATAATATGGGTAAAGCTGCAAAAACTGTTAGCGACATCATTAAAAATAAGATCATACCAAGTGCTTTGGAATTTGTTGACCATCAAGCCATTATTGCTGTAGAAGACGCACTTGGCGCAAATCTTCCAACACAAGCAGATGCCATTTTAATTATAGAAATAGAAGGTTCTAAATATCAAATTAAAGAGGATTTAGAAAAAATTGAGCAGATATGTAAAAGTAATGGCGCAAGCGTAAAAGTTGCGCGCTCAATAGAAGAGGAAGAAACGATTTGGCTTGCAAGAAAATCAATCTCGCCCACACTAAAGCGCATAGCAGATGGAAAGCTAAACGAAGATATTGTTGTGCCGCGTTCTAAGATTGCGGAAATGATAAAAAAAACTCAGGAAATTGCCAAAAAATACAATGTAGTTATTGTTAATTTTGGGCATGCTGGGGATGGAAACATACATACAAACATTATGTACAATACATCAGACAAGGATGAAGAAAAAAGGGCGTTTAAAGCTATGGATGAGGTATTTAGCGAGTGTTTGAAATTGGGTGGGTCAATAAGCGGAGAGCATGGGATTGGCATTACAAAACAGGATTTTTTAGAGCATCAAGTAGGGCAAAGAACAATTGAACTTTACAGACAAATAAAGCGTGCATTTGACCCAAACAATATATTAAACCCCCATAAGATGAAGCTATAATGAACGAGAAATTAAAGCAAGAATGGGAATCGTGCGTTAAATGCGGGCTGTGTCGTAGTGTTTGTCCAGTATTTAAAGAGCTACGCCAAGAGCCATTTGTGGCCCGCGGACATATTAGTCTATTAAGTGAGTTTATAAAAGGTAAGTTTGATTTTGATAGCGAGAAGTCCAAAGATTACTTGTATAAGTGTTTATTGTGCACAACATGTGTCGAAGCTTGTCCAAACAATTCTGGAACAGATACGATTGTTGAAATTGCCAGAAGACGTATTGTAGAAAAACATGGTTTGCCATTGTATAAAACAGTAATGGCTAAAATATTACTCAATAGGTCATTGATGGATTTAACTGTTTTTAGCGCTAACTTGCTCTCAATATTTTTATTTAACAAAAACGACAATACATCAAGGCAATCTACTCAGCTTAAAATTAAATTGCCATTTTTTGACAAAGATAGACTCATGCCGCCACTAGCTCCACAAACATTTTACAACAAACATAAAAGCTTTGGCGAAAACCCACGAATCTCTATATTTCCCGGTTGCTTGATAAATTACACATATGTGAAAATTGGCGATAGCTTTATAAATATACTCAAAAAATTGAATATTAGTTATACAATAGAAAAAAAAGCTAGTTGTTGCGGTGCACCCATTTATTTTAGTGGAAATTTTGACGATGCAAAAATTCTTGCTAAAAAAAACATTGATTTGTTTTACGATAAAGATATTGATTATTTGGTGGTATTAGAGCCCACATGTGCAAGTATGATGAAGTTTGATTATCCCAAGCTATTTATGTATTTTGATGATGAAAAGTACACACAAAAAGCTTTGCAATTAGCCAAGAAAATTATTGACCCAGTAAAGTACTTGTATGACAATACAAATATCAAAGAAAAGCTGAAAAACATCAATTTGAGTGTTACATATCATGACCCGTGCCACTTAAAGCGCACACAAAAGGTTAAACAAGAACCTCGAGAGTTGCTCAAGCAAGCAGCAAACTATTGTGAAATGAAAGAGGCGGATCGATGTTGTGGTAATGGAGGTACATTTAGTATTGACTATAGGGATTTGTCTTTGAAGATTGCATCAAGAAAGATTGACAATATTCTAAACACAAAGGCTCAAGCGCTTGTTACAGGTTGTAGTGCTTGCATTATGCAATTGTCTGAGGCTTTGCATATTGCTGGGCACGATGAGATAAAAACACTTCATACGCTTGAGATAATAGAACAAGCAATGAAAGGAGACTAAAATGCATAAGATTAGAAAAGCGGTTTTTCCGGTTGCAGGTTTTGGTACACGTTTTTTGCCAGTCACGAAATCGTCGCCCAAAGAGATGTTGCCTTTGGTTGATAAACCATTAATACACTATGGCGTAAAAGAAGCTGTAGATGCAGGCATAGAGCAGGTGATTTTAATTACTGGAAGAGGCAAAAGGGCAATTGAAGATTATTTTGATATATCGTTTGAACTTGAATTTCATTTGAAAATGAATAAAAAAGAAGAGCTCATTGAAGAGATGCGCTCAATTAGCAATATGGCCGATTTTGTATATTTAAGGCAAGAAGAGCCCAAAGGCTTGGGCCATGCAATACTTAGAGCAAAAGATATTGTTGGAAATGAACCATTTGTTGTTATTTTGCCAGATGATGTAATTTCTAATCAAAAAGAGGCGATTGCACAACTTATAGATGTTTACAATAAGTATAACTGTTCTGTTCTTGGTTTGGAATTAATTGATAAAAAGGAAACAGACAAATACGGTATAGTTGATGGCATTAAAATTGAAGAAAATATTTATAAACTTGACAAATTTGTAGAAAAGCCAAAACCAGATGAAGCCCCAAGCAATCTTGCAATTATTGGCAGATATATTTTTACACCGAGGATTTTTGAGGCTTTGCAAGAAATCACATTTGGTAAGAATAATGAGTTGCAGTTAACTGATGCTATAAAATTATTATCTGGAAAAGAAGCTATATATGGTAAATTGATAGAAGGCAAGCGTTTTGATTGTGGATCAAAGCTGGGCTTTCTTAAAGCAATTATTGAATTTTCACTTCAAGATGATAGTATCGCAGACGAATTTAAACAATACTTAACAGAGGTTATCAATGCTTGATATAAATATTTTAAGACAAAACCCTAATCTAATAAAAGAAATGCTAAAACACAGAAACAATCAAACTATTGATATAGATAAGCTCATTGAGTTAGATGTTGAGATTAGGAACATAAAGGCGCAGATTGATTCAATTTTGCATACCAGAAAAGTTTTATCAAAAGAAATTGGTGTAATTAAATCTAAAAAAGGTGATTCTAAAGAGCTTGAAAACAAAGTTAAATCTTTGTCAATGGAAGCAGCTTCTTTAGAACAGCAGTTAGCGCTAAAAACAGACGAATTTTTTTCAACGTGGCTTTTGGTGCCCAATCTAATTGATTCATCTGTAGCAATAGGCAAAGATGAAAGCGAAAATGTCGAAGTAAGGAAAATTGGAGAGCCAACAATATTTGATTTTAACCCCAAAACTCATGATGAAATAGCCAAACAATTGGATATTTTAGACTTTGATAGAGCCGCTAAATTATCTGGAAGCAGGTTTGTGTATTATAAAAAACAAGGCGCAAAATTAGAGCGTTCATTAATTAATTTTATGTTGGATTTGCATACTAAATGTGGCTATCAAGAGATGATCGTGCCATACATTGTCAATGAAGAAGCTATGCTTGGCACTGGCCAGTTTCCCAAATTCAAAGAAGAGGCTTATAACGCTGGAGAACAATTTTTGATACCCACTGCCGAAGTGTCTTTGGTTAATTTTTACAGGGATGAATTGGTAAGCGAATCTTTACTTCCTATTAAATTTGTTGCGTATAGTGCATGTTTTCGAAAAGAAGCTGGCAGTTATGGTAAAGATGTGCGAGGCATCATTAGGCAACATCAATTTAATAAAGTTGAGTTGGTTCAATTTATTAAACCGCAAGAGTCATTTGATGCATTAGAAAATCTTACACGCCAAGCTGAACTTGTGTTAAAAGAATTGAATTTACCCTATAGGGTTGTAATGCTTTGCAGTGGCGATTTAGGTTTTGCAAGTGCAAAAACATATGACTTAGAAGTGTGGTTTCCATCCCAAAATTGCTATCGTGAAATATCTTCTTGTTCAAATACACTTGATTTTCAAGCAAGAAGGGCTAAAATTAGAGTGCAAGGTAGTAAAGACAATTATTATCCTCACATACTTAATGGTTCTGGTGTAGCAGTTGGCAGGTGTTTTGCAGCGATTTTAGAAAATTATCAAACCAAAGATGGAAATGTTAAAATACCAGATAAATTGGTTCCGTACTATGGAAGCGAGTGGTTAGTATGATTTTTGAAGACGAAAGATTTAAACATTACGGCGCAAGGTGTGTGTTTTTTGATAGAGAAGGCGGTGTAAGTCCAAAGCCATTTGATTCTTTAAATGTAAGTATCACAGTTGGCGATACATTAGAAAATGTTACTAAAAATATGGAGATTGTAAAAAAACAACTGAATGTAAATAAAATTGCGATATTGAATCAAATACATTCAGATAATATTATTGAGTATGATGGTACTATTTCAGATGCAGATGGTTTTTTTACAACTCAAAAAGGTGTATTTTTGGGTATAAAGTTTGCAGACTGTTGCCCAGTAGTGTTTATGGATATTAAAAAGAAGATTATTGCAAGTGTGCATAGTGGTTGGCGTGGAGCTTTTTTAAACATTTCAAAAAAAATGTTGAGCCTACTTTATAGCTTCGGTTCCAAAAATGAAGATATCATTGTTACATTAGGTCCGCATATTTGTAAAAATTGTTACGAGATAAAAGATGATGTTGCTTCAAAGTTTGAGTCAAGGTTTGTTATAAAAAAAGACAACAAGCAATTTTTATCGTTGAGCGATGCAATAATTAGCTCTTTGATTGAAGGTGGTTTAAAAATTAAAAATATTAACGATATGCACATATGTACTTATGAAAATAAGAATTTCTTTTCATACAGAAGAGATAGACTTAGTGGCCGAAACATTGGTGGTATTTTTTTGCTTGATAATTAACAAAAAATGTATAGAATAGTGTTAACTTTTATGATAATTTTCTTATTTTGTTTTCTATTTTTGTTTGCACCACATATGGCTTATGCTTGGGGTCCAGGCGTACATACGCTTATTTCATTTAATTTGCTTGATGAGTTGAAGGCTTATGGTAGTGTATTTTACCCTGTTGTTTCCAATAATTTTTGGGAATTCTTATACGGTAGTTTGGCGCCAGACTTTATGGTAGCGAAAAAATTTGTTTCAAAGAAAAATAATTCGCATAATTTTGATTTTGCATACAAACTTTTTGACTTATCAAAAAACGAAAAAGAATTATCCTTTGCTGTTGGATATTTATCTCATTTAGCTTCTGATAAAATAATGCATGAAGTATTCCTAAGCGATTACAATGTAGTAAATTCTCTTGAACACATGAGTTTAGAGTTGCTATCAGATACGTATTATTCTGATTATCTAAATGTTGTTGCGCTTGTTCTTAAAAGAAGAACTACATTGGATAAACCATTGAAAGCAAATTTTGGTTTAATGATAAATACTTTTATTGGCAAGAATATTTTAAGATTATCAACAAAAAATATTGTTTCTTCTATATCAAAAAGCATTGTTATAAACAAAATTGATAAAAGCATAGTGGATAATTATATATTAGCATCTCTTAAATTAAGCAAAGAGCGTATAATTAAACTAAAATAAAAATATATTATAAAATTAGGAGGATATTAAAATTGCATGAATAATGTCAATATTGAGGATTTGAAAAAAAAGAAGCTAGTGGAATTGATAGAAATTGCAAAAGCACTAGAAATAACCATAGCGAGCAAAAAAAAAGAGCAGTTGATTTTTGAGATTACCAAGAAGCTATCTGAAAAAGAAGGTGTTAGTTACGGCGAGGGTGTATTGGAAATTTTGCCTGATGGCTTTGGGTTTTTAAGATCTCAAAAAAATAATTACTTACCATCTCAAAACGATATATACATATCGCCAAGTCAGATAAAAAGATTTGCCCTAAGAACTGGCGATTTTGTTTCAGGACAAATTCGAGAACCGAAAGACAATGAAAAATACAGGGCTCTTTTAAGAGTTGAAGCTGTAGAATTTGAAGATCCAGAAAACATGAAAGAACGCGATTACTTTGATAGTTTAACGCCACTTTATCCAATGGAGAGAATCAAACTTGAAGTTACAAAAGATAATACTGCTATGCGCGTAATGGATTTAATAACTCCAATTGGAAAAGGCCAGAGGGGTTTGATTGTGGCGCCGCCAAGGACAGGCAAAACAGTACTATTGCAAAACATCGCAAATAGTATAACACAAAATCATCCAGAAGTTGTTATGATGGTCTTATTAATTGATGAAAGACCAGAAGAAGTTACCGATATGGCACGCTCCGTTAAAGCAGATGTAATAAGTTCTACATTTGATGAGCCGCCAGATAGGCATATACAGGTAGCAGAGATTGTTTTGGAACGGGCAAAAAGGCTCGTAGAACGTAAATTAGATATCGTAATATTGCTGGACTCTATTACAAGGCTTGCAAGAGCGTATAACGCTGTTATACCTCCAAGTGGTAAAGTTTTATCGGGTGGTTTAGACTCCAATGCTCTTCAAAAACCAAAAAGATTCTTCGGGGCAGCACGCAATATTGAAGAAGGTGGAAGTCTAACAATTATCGCTACTGCGCTGATTGACACAGGCTCAAGAATGGATGATGTTATATTTGAAGAGTTTAAAGGCACAGGCAATATGGAATTGCACCTAGATAGAAACCTATCTGATAGGCGCATTTTCCCTGCAATAGATGTGACAAGAAGTGGCACAAGAAAAGAAGAACTACTTATTCCAAAAGAAGATTTAAATCGTCTGTGGATATTGAGAAAAGTACTTATGGAAATGAATGATGTAGATGCCATGGCATTTTTGCTTGATAAACTATCAAAGACACAAAGCAATAAAGACTTTTTAGAATCCATGAATAGATGACATTTAGCTCTTGTTATTTTTTGGCTCCAATGGCATCCTATACTGACAAGCCATTTAGGAAAATAGTAAAGGATTATGGGGCTGGGTTGACTGTCAGCGAACTTATATCTATAAATTCTATATGTTATAACAACCCAAAAGCTTTTTTATTAGCGAAACGAAACGCAAACGAGGTACCTTTTGCAATCCAGCTATTTGGTTATGACATAGACTTATTTATTAAGGCTGCTAAAATAATCGAACCAATGTGTGATATTATTGATATAAATGCAGGATGTCCTGTGCCAAAAGTTATTAAAGCTAAATCTGGTGCGTATTTACTCAAAGAAAAACAGCATTTAATTAGGATTGTGGAATTATTAAAAAAAAATATTAAAAAAGCAGTAAGCGTAAAATTACGAATGGGTTTTGATGTTGATAGTATAAATAGTATGGATTTTTATAGAGATTTGGAAAATGCTGGTTGTGATATGATAACGATACACGCTCGTTTAAGAAATGGTTATTATAACTCAAATGTTGAGTATGAGCATATAACAAGAGTTTGTGAGAAGCTTTCAATACCAGTTGTGGCAAATGGTGGTATTGATTCATTTCAGAAATTAAAAGAAATCAAAAATATAACTAATTGCAAGTATTTCATGATAGGACAAGCTGCATTAAGAAAACCATATATTTTTGAAGATTTAATTAACGAGAATGATAGCAAAAGAGATATTGATTATATAAAAAACATTATGATAAAGCATTTTAGCTTAATGGTTGAAGAGTATGGTGAATATGCACATAAATTATTTAGAAAATATGCTCACAAATATCTATCTGGTTACGATAATGCAAAATTAATTAATTTTAAAATAAATTATACCAAAAATACTAAAGAAATATTTGACATAATTAAGTCTATATGACAATAAACAAAAATTATTGACAAAAATTAATAAACTTAGTATAAATTAGGAAGATTGTATATTGTTTATAGGAGGAGTACATGAAAGATAAACTTAAGGAACTGAAAGAGAAAGAACAGGAAGCAGAAATTGCAGGTGGATTGCAGAGGATTGAAAAACAACATTCTCAAGGCAAACTCACAGCTCGTGAAAGGCTTAATTTGTTATTGGATGAAGGCAGTTTTGTTGAACTAGACAAATTTGTTGTGCACAGATGTACCGATTTTGGTATGGATAAACAGAAAATATATGGCGATGGTGTTGTTACTGGATATGGTACAATAGATGGTAGATTGGTTTATGTTTTTAGTCAAGATTTTACTGTTTTTGGTGGTTCTTTATCTAGTATGCATGCAAAAAAAATATGTAAAATCATGGATTTAGCTACCAAAACTGGCGCACCGGTAATTGGTTTAAATGATTCCGGAGGCGCAAGAATACAAGAAGGCGTGGAATCTTTAGGCGGTTACGCTGACATATTTTTAAGAAATACACTGTCTTCTGGTGTTGTGCCACAAATATCTGTAATTATGGGTCCTACTGCTGGTGGTGCAGTATACTCGCCTGCTGTAACAGATTTTACTATCATGGTAAAGAATACGAGTTTTATGTTTATAACAGGCCCAGATGTTATAGAAGCAGTTACTGGTGAAAAAATAACAAAAGAAGAGCTTGGCGGCGCAGAAGCGCACACTACAAAAACTCAAGTGGCTCATTTTGCTGCGGAAAATGATGAAGATGCATTGATGTTAGTTAGAGAATTATTGCAATTTGTACCACAAAACAATATGGAAGAACCGCCATTTGTGCCTACAGATGACCCAATAAATAGAACTGAAGAATCCATTTATGACCTTATACCATCAGACCCAAATAAGCCTTATAACATGAAAGATCTTATTAAAAAAGTGGTAGATGAAAATTATTTTTTTGAAATACAGGAAAATTATGCAAAGAATATGATTATTGGCTTTGCAAGATTAGGTGGCAGAAGCGTAGGCATTGTTGCAAATCAGCCTATGTATTTTGCTGGAGCACTTGACTATAAGTCAGCAATTAAAGCTGCAAGATTTGTTAGATTTTGTGATGCATTTAATATTCCAATTATTACTTTTGAAGACCAGCCAGGTTATATGCCAGGTGTTGCACAAGAGCACAATGGAGTTATTATTCACGGAGCAAAATTGCTTTACGCATACGCCGAAGCTACTGTACCAAAGATTACGCTAATTGTGAGAAAAGCATATGGTGGAGCCTATGATGTTTTAGGTTCAAAACACTTTAGAGCAGATATAAATTATGCTTACCCAATAGCAGAAATTGCGGTTATGGGTCCAGATGGTGCTGTCAATATATTGTTTAGAAGAGAAATTCAAGAAGCAGAAAATCCTGTAGAAAAGAAAGCTGAAATTGTAAAAATGTATAGAGAGAAATTTGCAAATCCATACATTGCAGCTTCACTTGGATACGTTGATGAAATTATCGATCCAGCGCAAACTAGACAAAAATTAATTCAGGCTTTAGAGTTAACTAAAAACAAAAGAGAATCAAATCCACCAAAAAAACATGGTAATATCCCACTATAGGAGGAAAAATGGTTAGTTATAAGAAATTTAGCAAAGTATTAGTTGCAAATAGAGGCGAGATAGCTGTTAGAATATGTAGAGCATGCAAAGAAATGGGTATTGCTACTGTGGCTGTTTACTCTGAAGTAGATAGAAATGCACTGCATGTTAGATATGCAGACGAAGCATACTACATTGGTCCTGCACCTGCTTCAGAAAGTTATTTAAGGATTGATAAAATAATAGAAATAGCACTTAAGAGTAATTGCGACGCAGTGCATCCTGGATACGGTTTTTTGGCAGAAAATTCAGAGTTTGTAAATGCTTGTAATAAAAACAACATTACATTTATTGGCCCAAATACGCAGTCAATGTACATACTTGGCGATAAAACACGTGCAAGGCAAAAGATGGCAACAGCTGGCGTGCCGATTGTACCAGGCATTAAAGACCCAGTTAAGGATTTAGAAGATGCTTTGAAAATTGCAGATGAGATTGGATACCCAATTATGTTTAAAGCTTCTGCTGGCGGTGGCGGAAAGGGTATGAGGCTTATAAAATCAAAAGAAGAGTTTAAATCTGTTTATGATTTAGCTAAAGGTGAAGCATTAAACGCATTTGGCGATGATAGAATGTACATTGAAAAGGCAATAGAAAAACCTAGACATGTGGAAGTTCAAATTGCACGAGACAAATATGGCACAGGTATACATTTATTTGAAAGGGAGTGCTCAATTCAAAGAAGGCATCAAAAAGTCATAGAGGAATCTCCATCAATGGCAATAAATGATGAAGTTAGGCATAAAATGGGTGAGGCTGCAGTAAAAGCAGTTGCTGCTGCTGATTATGACAGTGTTGGCACAGTAGAGTTTTTGGTTGATAAGGATATGAATTTCTATTTTCTTGAGGTAAACACAAGGGTGCAAGTTGAACATCCAGTAACTGAGCTGGTAACAGGCATTGATATAGTAAAACTACAAATTGGTATAGCAGAAGGCAAAACATTACCTATCAAACAAGAGGATGTGCAACAGTATGGCCATGCAATTGAGTGTAGAATTTATGCTGAAGATCCGGATAAAAATTTTATGCCATCTCCGGGTATTATTGAAGGATTAAGACTGCCTGGTGGGCCGGGTGTTAGGGTAGATACAGGTGTTTATGAAGGCGCAGAAATTCCTATTTATTATGACCCGATGGCTGCAAAATTGCTTGTTTGGGCAAAGGATAGAAATGCAGCAATTGCTAGAATGCAAAGGGCGCTGAGCGAATTTATTGTAAAAGGCATTAAAACAACAATACCATTTCATCAGAAAGTGCTTAGGAATAAAGATTTTATTGATGGTAATATAAGCACGGATTTTGTAGATAAAGAGGTTTTGGAAAAGCCACAGCCCAGAGAAGGTTCATCAGTAGCAGCTATTTCTGCTGCAGCAATAGCAGAGTACTTGAGAGAAAAGTCACTTAAAAATAGGCTATTAATATTTAAAGAAACATGTGGCGCCGGTAGTCCTTGGAAAGAAGCTGGTAAGAAAGCTGCAATGCTCGGTTTAAGTTTTGGTGATATATATAAAACATCTTAAAATAAATTTAAGGAGAAATGTATGGCTTATATAGTAAAGATGGATGAAGTTGAATACAAAGTGCGAGTTAAAGAAATTGAAGCCAATAAATTTGAAGTATACTTAGATGATAAATCTTATATAGTAGACGCAAGACTAACGGAAGGAAGTGTCTACTCTTTGCTAATAAACAATGAGTCTTTTGAAGCAGATGTTGACTATAAAGGTGAAAACAACTACCATGTGCTAACTGAAGGTGATTTGTTTAAAATCAATGTCATGGATGAGATGAAAGCAAAATTAATGCAACGCAAGGGTGGAGGCGGCGTAGAAGGCAAACAAGTCATAAAATCTGAGATGCCAGGCAGGGTAATTAGTGTAAAAGTAGCAGTTGGTGATAATGTTGAAGAAGGCGATATACTACTTATACTTGAAGCAATGAAGATGCAAAATGAAATTAAAGCGCCAAAAAGTGGTGAAGTAAAAGAGCTTTTTGTAAAAGAAGGAGAAAATATCTCTGCTGATTCTAAATTGGTAGTAATAGAGTAAAAAAATTAGTTTGGCTCATAACTGGGGCCAAACTAATTTTCTATCATCAATGTAACTGGTCCATTGTTTAGCAGTTCAATTTTCATGGAAGCTCCAAAAATGCCAGTTTGAGTTTCTATGCCACTATCTTCAAATTTGGCGACCATTTTCATGTAAAGCTTTTGAGCTTTATCTGGAGCCATAGCATCAAAAAATGATGGCCTATTTCCTTTTGATGTATCTGCTGCAAGCGTAAATTGACTCACAAGCATAATTGAACCGTTAGTATCTTTTAGGGATAGGTTAAACTTTTTATTTTCATCTTCGAATATTCTTAAATTAATAATTTTTTTTATCATTAAGTCAATTTTTGACTCATCGTCATTAGTGCAAAAACATACCAACACTAATAAACCATCATTAATTTTTGAATAAAGCTCATTGTCAATATAAACCTTTGCATAGCTAACTCTCTGTATTAAACATTTCATTTAATTGCACCTTAAGTTTTCTTCCTAAATAGTTTTCCAGGTCTTGAAGCTGTTTTTCAATCCCCTCTTCATTTGCGTAAAGCCCATGCTGTTTTAATAGTTTTTCTAAAAAGAGCTTTATGTTGTTAAATAAGTTGTTTTTTTCAAGCAACCTAATGCTTTCGACAAGAAAATTATAGTCAATATCTATTTGACTTGCAATATCTATTATAAAGAAAGCTGCCATTAACTTACTTTTGGTGTTTAAATGTTCAAATTTATCCACTAATCGAAATGTTCGTACTATATACAAGTTTTTTTGCTTCGATAAGGTGAGGTCAAAATTAAATATGTAGAGTAGATTTACCTGTTTTTTCCCATAAATTACTGCATCTATTTTATGTTGTGGCGTTATGATTTTAACAAAATTGATACGATTATAGTTTGTTTTTTTAATTATTATGCCATTTTCATTGATCATTTTACTGCAGAGTTACCTCTTCAGTTTCGCTATCATATGCCAATATATCTGCATATCTAGTCCAACTTATAAATGTTTTAAAGATTTTTTCTGGATCTTCTTGGGGTAAATTGTTGCTAATTTCATTTAGTATATCTTCTTTATATAAAAATCCTTTGTCGGATTTTTTTACAGCTTCAAAAAGGTATCTAACTAATCTTAAATCTAATATTTCTTTTTTCCATATTTGTTTACGATGCTCTATATCTGATTCTATAAATTTTCTACCAATTGTGGTAAATACAATGCTTCTCCTTGGTGTATCAACAAAATCCAACAATTCTGCAGCCTTCGTAATTTTTATAATATCACCGAACTCTCTATTTAGCTCAACGGCAATGTGAAATATATCATCGTATCCGCCATGTGAATCTAAGAATTCAAGCAAACCGACAATTTCACCAGGCGAAGCCTCAGGCAAAGCTTCAAAGAAATTTTCCTTTCTTTGCGTTTCTATTGTTTCAGGTATATCTGGCAAATCACTTGCAGTAATAATATCATGTATGTAATCAACCATATTTAAAAAATCTATGCTTCTATAGTCCCTTGGTCTTGGAAGTTTATTCTCAATAATAGTTTTTATTTGTGTAGGTTTACCACCTAAAACAATTATTTTGTCGCTTAAATAAACAACTTCCTTAATATCGTGACTTACAATAAGTATGGATTTGGGGTTTCCTCTTTGTTCCCATATATCAATTAATTCTGATCTTAAAGATTCTGCAACAAGCGTATCCACATGACTAAATGGCTCATCCATAAGTAATAACTCTGGATTAACGGCAAGTGCTCTTGCTACCCCAACCCTTTGTTGCATGCCACCGGAGAGTTCTTTTGGGTAGGCTTCTTCAAACCCAGAAAGCCCGGTAATTTTAGTAACCATAATTGTATATTTTTCAATATCATTTTTACTTAGGTTAAGAGGTTTTAGTGCTAATTTTATGTTTTCTTCAACATTAAGCCAAGGTAGTAGTGCAAAGTTTTGAAAAACCATTGAAACATTTGGGTTTATACTGTCTACGAGTTTTCCTTTATAAAATACACTGCCTGAAGATGGTTTTAATATACCGCAAATCATACGCAATAGGGTGGATTTTCCTGAGCCAGATGGTCCCAATATTGATACAACCTCATTTTCATATATATCAAAAGTAATATCTTTTAAGATTTCTAGTGATTTCTTTGTAGATAGACTAAAGCTTTGTGAAACATTGTTTACATTACAGATAACATTCATGACTCACCTCACTTTATAATTTTGAGATAATTTATAAAGGTTTTTCCAAACAAGCTTATTAAACAATACAACAGTTAATGCCATAACCAAAACACTTGCAGCAAGAAGTGGAATTTGTTCTGCGTTAGCCGCTTGAGCAATTAGTGCACCTATTCCTGTTGTAGCTATTGTATGATTTTTGAAATTTACATATTCTGCTACGATTGAAGCATTCCATGCACCGCCAGCAGCTGTAATCCAACCTGTTACAAGGTAAGGAAAAATGGCTTTAAAATAAATCGAGCTAAATCTTTCCCACAAAGAAAGCTTAAAGACTTTGCCCATCGTTATAATTTCAGAAGGAATATTTAAAGCTCCAGCTATTACATTAAACAATATATACCATTGAGTGCCCATAAGCATTAAAATTATACTTCCATAACTTAAATTTATGTGTAAAACATAAAATATGCCTATGATTATAGGAAACAGCATAGGGGCTGGAAAACTAGCGCTTATTTGTATAATGGGTTGTAATATTTTAGAAAGCTTTGGAGAAAGTCCTAAATATATACCAAATGGTATTGTCCATAAAGATCCTATTAAGATTGTTATTAAAACCCTTATTAGAGTGTAAGAGTCAGATTTAAATATAGTATACCATGTATTGCTTGGTATATATTTTATCATAAGAATTACCTTATAACTTGCAAATAAAATAAAAAACACAATTAAACTCAACACAAGATTTGGGATTATATTTATAAAAAACAAATTTTTATTTTTTTTTGATCGATTTTTTTTGTTGATTCGTTCTAGATTGATAAATTTTTTTTCTGAGATTGTTGTGATTTTTTTGTAAATATTATTAGCGAACTCTAAAATATTTGAGTCAATGAGTAAATTTAAAAACCAAGATTCTTTGGGCTTTGAGTTAAGTGAATACTCAATTTTAAATTTTTCAGACCATGCAACAAGCGGCTGCCAAATAAATTGATCTAGTGCAACTATAATAGCGATCATGGCTAAAATACCATAAGCCATAGCTGTATAATTTCCTTCATTTGCAGCAACACTCATGTAAGAGCCTAATCCTTCTAAGCGAAAATTTTTGTTGCCAAGCGTAAATTCTTCGCATACCATTAAAAAAAACCATCCACCCGCCATACTCATCATACTGTTCCAAATTAGTGAAGATATTGTGGTAGGAAACTCTATCCATCTAAATTTTTGAAACCAATTTAATTTATATAAACTTGCAACTTCATTGAATTCTTCAGGTATAGTTTTTAAGGTTCCATAAAAACCAAAAACCATATTCCAAACTTGTCCCGTGAAAATCATTATGATGCTTGCAAGCTCTAATCCAATATTGCTGTGCGGAAATAGCGCAATAAGCGCAAGCACTACAGCTGGCAAAAAGCCTAGCACAGGTATGCTTTGCAAAATATCCAAAATAGGCAGCAACAAACTCTGAGCTGTTTTATTTTTATACATAAAATAGCCGTAAAATATTGTAAAAACAAAAGATAAAGCAAAAGCGATAAGCGCCCTTGATAAAGAGTAAAGACTGTATTTTGCTAATGAAACCAAAGAAAGGCTTATATTTGCTTCGTAATTTACGTGTGATGTCGCTTGATAAGCATAGTGTGTAATAATATATAGAATGCTCAAAAGCAGCAATAAAAACGCCAAATCAGCTATTAAGCTTCTTTTTTTAACAATATCAAAATTTATATTTGAAAAAATTGATAATCCTAACACAAACTCACCCCCCGATTAAAACAAGCAGATGAGCTTATGTTAGGATTACTCACCTGCTTGTTTAATATAATTTACTACACGAGTTGGGAATATCCATTTAAATAAACTCCTTAGTTAAAAACTTAAGCTAGTATATATAAAGCTATTTTTATTGTCAAGAAATTTTTGGTTCTATCAATTGCAAAGCAAATGGTGTAATAAGCGTAGTTACAAGTGATATTAACACAATTAAACCGTACAATTCGTCATTTAATATGCCGCTTGATTTTCCAATTGCTGCAAAGATAAGACCTACTTCTGCTCTTGGTATCATAGATACACCAATTGCTAATTTATTATAAAAACCATTTACAAACAAACCACTGACGAGTTTACCTAAAATTGCTACTGTTAAAAATATTAAAAGCAATACTAAGAAACTTATTATCGAAGTAAAATTAAATTTGCTTAAATTGAATGATAAGCCTATATATACAAAAAAGAATGGCTCAAAAAAATTTTGAAGTGTGTTGAGTTGTGATTTTGATTTTCTAAGCAAATTATCAACCTCTTTGGTTTTTGATATGTTCAATGTTTGCATGCAGTATCCAATAATAAATGCACCCAATATGTTTAGATGGACAAGTTTATAAGATATGTAAGAATATGATATCATAGCAAAAAACACTATTGAGCTAACATAAATTGGATCTTTATCAAATGATAAAGCGATAGAATATTTTAGAATTGCTTTAATGACTGGTATTAACAAAAATAGAATGGTAGCAAATAAAATGACATTGAATGCAATTTCAAAATTTAGCGTTTTTGTTTGGGCGAAATTTGATACCAAAAGTAGCATTACAATACCAATTATGTCATCAATTACAGCTGCAACGAGAACCAGTTTGGCAACAGTTGTGTGATGTTTTTTTAGTTCCATAAAAGTTTTAAGTGTTACTCCAATACTTGTTGCAACGAGACTGCCAGCAATAAAAATTGATTCATTTTGGCTGTAGTCTAAGAATTTGGCTATAATTAGTGCAGTGAAAAATGGCACAAAAGATCCAATTAGTGCAATTGAAACACCTTGAAGATTTGTTTTGACACTAGACGGAAGATTGATTTCTAAGCCCGATTCATACAATAAAAATAGTATGCCAATTTCTGAAAAAATGTAGATAACCTCATTTGGCTCAATGAAGTTTAATGCGCTTGGACCACATATTATACCAATTAACACATATGTAATAAGGCTTGGGATGCCAAAGCTTTTAAATGTTTGCGCAAGCACTTGGCTTAAAATAAATATTACTGAAATAATGAGTATTGTCATCATTAAAATAATCATACCATATAAAATTTTGCTTGACAAGTTTTAAAAAAAGGTTTTAATAGTTACAGATTTTGTGGGGGTTTGTATGGATGAGAAAACCTTAAATGAACTAAAAGATAGGTTGCTATACTTAAAAAGAGAAATCCAACAACGCATAAAAGACAATAATGACCGTGTAAGAAGCTTCGAAAGTGGCGATGAAGGGGATTTTTCTAATAGTATTTCTTATAAAGACCTTACTTATAATCTAATAGAAAAGGATAGGTCGCAATTAATAGAGATAGAAGAAGCTCTCTATAGAATTGAAAACAATACCTATGGAATATGCGAAAGATGTTCACAGGAGATAGAAATAGAACGATTAAAAGCAAAACCCACGGCAAAGTACTGTGCTAAATGCAAGCATATTATTGAATCTCATAGGTGATTTTAAAAATCTTATTTTCCCATCTAACTGCATTTTTTGCGAAAAACCTACTATCGGTAGTTATATTTGCAATAGTTGTCTATCAGAGCTTGCATACAACGGTCCACGGTGCATAAAATGCGCAAAACCTGTTAATCAAAATACTGTGGTTTGCTTGAATTGCGCTCAAGAGGTGTATTATAAAAAAGGCTTTGTTTTGTGGTCGTACAATAATGAAAAAGTTGCTAAGCTTATAAAACTATCTAAATTTCATGGACATTTTTACTATCTAAATGCAGTAAAACATTTTAAAGAAAACATAGATTTTAGCGTTTTTGATGGCGTTGAAGCACTGGTAGCTGTTCCGATGCATAAAAAAGATTTACAAAAAAGAGGGTATAACCAATCGCTTATTTTAGCTAAGGTTTTGAGTAAAATATCGCACATCAATGTGTGTTACAATTTGCTTGAGAAAGTAAAGCTAACAAAGCCTCAAGTAGGTTTAAAAAAAGAAGAGCGCCAATCCAACCTTAAAGACGCATTTTTAGCACACAAACATTCAAGATTTAAAAAGGTGCTAATAGTTGATGATGTCATTACAACAGCATCAACTATTAACGAGTGTGCTAAAGTGCTTTTAAAAGCTGGCATAGAATCAAATTTCTTTGCTTTAGCTGCAGAGCATTAATTTTGTTTTTTCCCATTTTGTTTTTCTTTTCTTTGGGCATCAAATACAGACAAAGCTATCATGTCTTCTATTGTTCTAACAGGAGAGCCCATCTCAAGCACGTGTATGCTTTTCTTTAAACCGAGCAATATTGGACCTATTGGGTATGCGCCGCCTAATTTATACATGAGTTTGTATGATATGTTGCCGGCATCCAAATTTGGAAAGATAAATACATTTGCATCTTTGCCTTTTATTGTATTAAACGGGTAGAATTCATCTCTTAGGGCTACATCGCTTGCAACTGTTGCCTGCATTTCTCCTTCTATTAAAAGATCTGGTTTTATCGATTTTGCGATTTCTACAGCTTTTTTAACCCTTACTGCTTCTTGTTGGTCATTGCTGCCAAAGTTTGAGAATGACAGCATTGCAACAACAGGCTCGGCATTGGTAAGATCAGTGTAGAAATTTGCTGTTTCTATAGCAATACTTGCAAGTGTTTGTGAGTCTGGATTTATATTGATTGTAGTGTCTGCAAATAGGTATATGCGGTTTTTAATGACCATTATGTATATACCTGCAACAGGTGTTTGAGGAGATTTTTCTGCTACTTGCAAAATGGGCTTTATAACTGTTGGGTAATTGTAAGTTTCACCAATAAGCAGTGCATCGGCATCGCCTTCCCTTACCATCATTGTGGCAAATACATTGGGTCTGTGATTTATAATGTAGCTTGCTTCATCTTTTGTTATCCCTTTTCTCTGTCTTATTTCTAACAATCTTTCAATGTAGTGCTGTCTTTTTGTAGATTGCATTGGGTCTATAAATTCTATCTTGTCAATGATGCTTTGTTTTAGACCTAGTTCCTTTATCTTTTCAATAACAAACTCTTTTGTTCTACCTCTTGAGCCCACAAAAACGGGTTTAAATATATTTTCTTCTAACGCATTTTGAACAGCTCTTAATATATTTGGACTTGTGGTTTCTGTAAATACCACTTTCTTGGGGTTTTCTTTAGCTTTTTCGTAAATGTAGCGTGTGATAGAGCGAGTTTTGTCAAGTTTTAACTCAAGTGTTTTTTTGTACTCTGATATATCAAAGTGTTCAATCCTAGCTACTTTTGTTTCAATAGCAGCTTGCGCAACAGCGCTTGATACATAAATAAGCGCTCTTGGGTCAAATGGTTTTGGTATAATATAGTCTGGTCCAAATTTTAGGTTTGACAATCCATAAGCCTTTAGAACGCCTTCTGGGACATCCATTTTGGCTAAATCTGCCAACGCTTTTGCTGCAGCTATTTTCATTTCTTCATTTATAGTAGTTGACATTGTATCAAGCGCGCCTCTAAATATAAACGGAAATACTAGGACATTGTTTATTTGATTTGGGTAATCGCTTCTACCAGTGCCTACAATGGCATTTGGGTTTGCCTCTTTTGCCTCTTCATAGGTAATCTCAGGTACAGGGTTTGCCATAGCAAAGATTATTGGGTAGTCGTTCATAGATTTTACCATTTCTTTTGTAAGTATGTTTGGCTGAGACAAACCAAAAAATACATCTGCGCCTTCTATGGCTTCTTTGAGTGTTTTAACATTGAGATGTGTTGCAAACATCTCTTTATATTGGTTCATCCCCTCTTGTCTGCCTTTATATATTACGCCTTTTGAATCCACCATAATAATGTTTTCTTTTTTTACACCAAGGCTTACATAGAATGTAGCGCAAGCAATGGCTGCAGCACCTGCGCCACTTATTACTACTTTAATGTTTTTAATGTTTTTTTGACTAATTTCTAAAGCGTTTAATAGGGCTGCGCCAGACACAACGGCTGTGCCATGCTGATCATCATGAAATACAGGTATTTTCATTCTTTTCTTTAATTCGCTTTCTATATAAAAACACTCTGGAGCCTTAATGTCTTCAAGATTTATACCGCCAAATGTAGGCTCCATTGCTGCTACAATTTCTATTATTTTATCTGGGTCTTCTTCATTTAGCTCTATATCAAACACATCAATATCAGCAAATTTTTTGAATAGGTTGCCTTTGCCTTCCATTACAGGTTTTCCTGCTAAAGCGCCAATATTGCCCAAGCCAAGTACAGCTGTACCGTTTGTTACAACAGCCACAAGGTTTGATTTTGTCGTGTAATTGTATGCATCTTGTGGGTTTTGCTTAATTTGCATACATACTTCTGCAACACCTGGTGTATAGGCTAGCGATAAGTCCTTTTGGCTGTTAAATGGTTTTGTGTACCTAACTTCTATTTTGCCTGGTTTTTCTAAGCTATGGTATTCCAAAGCTTCTTGTTTTAGAGATTTATCTTGCATAAAAATGCCTCCTTGAAATTAACTTTACTTTATTTATCTGCTTGCGTTGCACAAATAAGCACTGCATCCCACACTGCGCTGTAAGGTGGAGAGTATGCAAAATCCATGTATTTAAGTTCATTAACTGTTAGGCTTGCATATATTGCAACACTTAAGGCATTAATCCTTAAAATTCCATCATTTGAGCATATTTGAGCGCCAAGTAACTGTTTTGTTGAAGCATCGCTTATTAGAGAAACTATTATTTCAGAATTATTTGGTAAATAGTGCGCTTTTTCATTTGCGGCAATTGTTGTTACTTTTGGTTCAAAACCTGCTTCTATAGCCTGTTTTAAGCTTAGGCCAGTTTTGGCAATGCCTAAATTAAACAGTTTAAAAACAGAAGTACCCGTAATTCCCTCAAACGTTTCATGTCCACCTGCTGCGTTTATGCCAGCAATCCTGCCTTGTTTGTTGGCATTTGTACCAAGCGGAAAATACACGTTGCGTTTTAAAACTTTGTGGTAAATTGTAGCACAATCACCGCACGCATATACATCATCAATGTTTGTTTTCATTTGTCTATCTGCATCTATTGCACCGTTTGGAAAAAGGTTTAATCCAGAGTTAGCCAAGAACTCTGTATTTGGTTTAAAACCAACTGAAATATTTACCACATCGCAATCAAAGACACCCTTATTTGTGTAAATCTTTAAAGAGGGTTCTATTTTTTCTACATCAACAGAACACAACAGCTTCACGCCGTTGTTTTGTAATTCCAAAATTGCTTTTTGCCTAATTTCTTCAGTGTAATCTAGTAGAATATTATCAAGTTTTTCTAAGATAATTACCTCTATGTCTCGTTTTTTTAAATTGTCAGCTAGTTCTAGGTTTATAAAACCGCCACCTATAAGTACAGCTTTTTTACAATGTTCACTAATGAGATACCTATTTAATTTTCTTCCGTCTTCGAGTGTTTTTAGAGAAAATACGCCGTCTTGATTTATGCCTTCAATTGGGGGAATGTTACTTTTTGCGCCTGTTGCAATAATTAGCTTATCGTAAGATAACTCGTACTGATGATTTGTTAGGTTGTTTTTAACAAAAACAACATGTTTTTTTGTATCTATACCAATGGCTTCTTCGTTTAGTCTGAGGTCTATGTTTCGTTTTTCTCTAAATTCTTTTGGGCTGACTGCTACAACTTCTTCCATATCTTTTTTAAGACCTATAATATACGGCATCCCGCATGCACCATATGAAACATCCTGAGTTTTTTCAAGCATTATAACATGTGCATCTTTTTGTCTTCTTTTGGCAGCGCTAGCAGCAGATGCGCCAGCAGCGTCAGCACCAATTACAACTATTTTGTTTGGTTGCATGTTAGCCTCCTTGCACTAATTCTGTTAAAATTATGCTTGACTTTGGATGCAAGAATGCAATAAGTGTATTGTTTGAGCCTTTTTTTGGTGTCTCATTGATCAATTTTATGCCTTTTTGTTTGAGAAATTCGATTTTTTCTACAATATTGTCACATTTATATGCAATGTGATGAATGCCTTGACCTTTTGTTTCTAAAAACTTTTTTATTGGGCTATCATTAGATATTGGTTCTAAAAATTCCAAATGCACGCCATTGCAATCAAATTTGGCAATTTTTACACCTTGTTCTTCAACAATTTCTTCACCTAGATACTCAAAACCCAATATATCTTTATAAACCTCTATAACTTTATTTAAATTCTCAACAGCTATGCCTATATGGTCAATGCTTTTCATATAGCCTCCATTATTTTGTCAATTATGGAATAAAAATTTAGTTCTTTGTTGTATATCTTATCGATGGTTTTCTTATCAAAGAAAGCTTTGACATTTTGATTTTGTAGTGTTTTATCGATTATGATTTTTGTTAATGTATCTATTAGTTCAGATTCAATAAACGATATCCGTTTCTTTTTCAGATTACTTGATGTTTCTACATAATCAATGTATTTTACAATTTCTTCTTTAAGATAGCCAATATTGCTTTGTTCGTAAGGGTTTGTAGCTATTGTCTTTAAAACTTTTGGTTTTGGTTCTTTTGAGCTTAGATTGACTATGTCTGATATCTCTTTAAATAATTTTTGCGAGAAATCGCGGTCTGCTTTATTTACCACGTAAATATCCGCTATTTCCATAACACCTGCTTTCATAGCCTGTATTTCATCGCCAAAACCCGGCGCGTAGATTAGTACGACACAGTCTGCAATTTTTACTATGTCGATTTCATTTTGACCTACGCCAACAGTCTCAATTATAACAATGTCATAACCAGACGCATCGAGCACCTTTAGTGCATCTTTTGTTGTTTGAGCAAGTCCACCAAGCGCACCGCGAGACGCCATTGACCTCAAGTAAACGTCTTTGTCTAATGTATGATTTTGCATGCGTATGCGATCGCCAAGTATTGCGCCTTTTGTAAAAGGACTGCTTGGATCTACTGCAAGCACTCCTACACTTTTACCATCATCCCTAAAAGCTTTTATGAGTTTATCTGTAATTGTTGATTTGCCAGCGCCAGGCAAACCAGTAATACCAATAACCTTTGCTTTTCCTGTATATGGGAATATGGCTTGCAAAAAAGGTTTTTTTGTTTTGTAATCAGAATTTTCAACAAAACTGACAGCTTTTGCTATAGAACGCATATCTTTTTTTAAAATTCCATCAACCAATTTTTGAATTTCTTGATTTAGTTTCATTTTCAATAAAATCCACAATTGTTTTTATAGAAGTGCCAGGACCAAAAATTGCTTTGATGCCTTTTGACTTTAAAAATTTTATGTCTGATTGAGGTATCACGCCACCACCAAAAACCACAATATCGCTAACACCAGCATTGTGCAACTCTTCAACCACTTTAGGAAACAATTCATTATGTGCGCCACTTAGCAGACTTAAACCTACAAAATCCACATCCTCTTGAACGGCAGCTATAGCTATTTGTTTTGGTGTTTGTCTTATGCCAGTATATATTACCTCATACCCTCTTTCTTGGAGTGCCCTTGCGACAAATTTCGCACCTCTGTCATGACCATCCAAGCCCGGTTTTGCTATCAATATTCTAATTGCCATTTTTAAGCCTCCGTTTAAATTACTACGCTTTCTTTATATTCGCCGAATTCTTGACGTAGTGTATCGGCAATTTCTTGAAGTGTTGCATAATTTTCAACACATTCTATAACAGCTGGCATTACATTATCATTCGATTTAATAGTATCTTTTAATAGATGCAAGCTTTTTAGAACCTTTTGATTATCTCTTTGAGATTTGATTTGTTGGAGTTTTTTTATCTGTTCAATTGAGACTTGCTGGTTTACTTTTAATAAGTCTTTTGGCGGTTCTTCTTCTATTTGAAAACTATTTACACCTACAATAATCCTTTCTCTATTTTCAATGTCCATTTGATAATGGTAAGCTGATTCTTGAATTTCTTTTTGGACAAATCCTTGTTCGATTGCAGCTACCATGCCACCAAGTTCGTCTATTTTATTAATGTATTCCCAGGCTTTTTGTTCTATAGTGTCTGTTAAATGCTCTATATAGTATGAGCCGCCAAGCGGATCTATTACATTTGCTACACCAGATTCATAAGCAATAATTTGTTGTGTGCGAAGTGCAATACGCACAGACTTTTCTGTTGGCAAAGCCAATGCTTCATCCATTGAGTTTGTATGGAGGCTTTGTGTGCCTCCAAGTACAGCAGCAAGCGCTTGTAGTGTTACCCTAATAATGTTGTTTTCTGGTTGTTGTGCTGTTAGAGTTGAGCCGCCTGTTTGCGTGTGAAATCTTAGCATCTGAGATTTTTCATTTTTTGCATTGAATCTTTCTTTCATAATTTTTGCCCATATTCTTCTTGCTGCTCTAAATTTTGCCACCTCTTCCAATATATCGTTGTGAGCGTTAAAGAAAAATGAGAGTCTTCCAGCAAAATCATCAACGTTCAAACCTTTTTCTATAGCACTTTTAACGTATTCAATACCATCTGCTAACGTGAATGCCACTTCTTGGACTGCAGTTGAACCTGCTTCTCTTATATGGTAGCCAGAAATACTTATTGTATTCCACTTTGGAACTTCTTTTGCGCAATAGTCGAATATATCTGTAATGATGCGCATTGATGGTTTTGGAGGATAAATATATGTTCCTCGCGCAATGTATTCTTTTAAAATATCATTTTGTATGGTACCACGCAAAAGTTTTTTTTCAACACCTTGTTTTTTACCTACAACTATATACATTGAAAGCAGTATAAATGCTGTTGCGTTAATAGTCATTGATGTTGAGACTTTATCAAGCGGTATATCTTTAAATAGTGTTTCCATATCATCAATAGTATCGATTGCAACACCAACTTTACCAACCTCTCCTTCGCTCATAGGAGAGTCTGAATCGTAACCAATTTGCGTAGGCAGATCAAAAGCTACAGATAGACCAGTCTGACCCTGTTTTAACAAGTACTTGTAACGTTCGTTCGATTCTTTTGCTGTGCCAAAACCAGCGTATTGTCTCATTGTCCAATGTTGTCCCCTATACATTGTTGGATAGGGACCCCTTGTAAAAGGGTACTGGCCAGGGTAGCCCAAGTTCTGTTCATAGTCTGATACATCATTTTCAGTGTATAAATCTTTTATATCAATGTAAGAGCTGGTATGGAATTTTTCTTTTCTTGTAGGATTTTTTTTAATGTAGGGTATTAAGGTTTTTTCTTGCCAGTTTTTGTATCCATTTTTACTCACCTAACTTCCTCCTTTTTATGTTACTTAATATTAAATTATATACTTAATGTGAAAAAAGTAAACTAAATTTTAATCCTAATTCAATCGTTGCACAAATTAGAGGTTATTCTAAAACCGACTAAAAATTTTTAAAAAAGGTAGTAGGAAACTTACACAATTGACAAATCAAAGAAAATGTATATATTTTAAACAAAAAAAGGAGGTATTATTATGGAAAGTACACAAAAAGATACAATAAAAAAACAACCACGTGTTGTGGTTTTTTCTACGCCGAGTTGTCCTTGGTGTACGCGAGTGAAGGATTATTTGAGAAAAAACAGTATTACTTTTAAAGATGTAGATGTATCAAGAGACAGAAAAGCAGCAGAAGATATGGTTAGAATGACAGGTCAAACTGGTGTTCCCGTAGTGCTTATTGGATCAAGGGCTATTGTAGGTTTTGATAAAGCAAAGATTGATAAATTATTAGGATTATCTACATGATTTACGACGATGAAATAGAAACTTTGCCAAGAGAGGCTTTAGAAGCTCTTCAACTTAAAAGATTAAAACAGACGCTAGAGCGAGTGTACGCTCTTGTGCCTTTTTATAAAGAATCTTTTAAAAAAGCAAACATAATATTAGATGATATAAAATCTTTAAAAGATTTGCACAAATTACCTTTTACCACAAAAGACGATTTAAGAGAAAGTTATCCATACGGAATGTTTAGTATGCCAATAGATCAAATTGTGCGCATACACGCTTCAAGTGGTACAACAGGCAAGCCCACAGTTGTTGGATATTCTAGAGCTGATATTGAATCGTGGTCTGTTTTGATGGCAAGATCACTTGTTGCTTGCGGTGTAACAAGTAGAGATATTATACAAAATGCTTATGGCTATGGTTTGTTTACAGGAGGGCTTGGAGCACACTATGGCGCAGAAAAATTAGGTGCAGCAGTAATACCTATCTCGGGTGGAAACACAAAAAAACAAATTATGATTATGGTAGATTTTAAATCCAGCGTCTTAACAGCTACACCATCTTATGCTCAATTACTTGCAGATACAATTGAAGAAATGGGTTTATTGGATAGAATTAACTTGAGAGTTGGGATCTTTGGTGCAGAGCCTTGGAGCGAAAATATGCGCCAAAAATTAGAAGAAAAACTTCATATAAATGCTATGGATATTTACGGTTTAAGCGAGATAATGGGACCTGGTGTAGCGATTGAGTGTGAAGAGAAAAATGGCTTGCATATTTGGGAAGATGCATTTATACCAGAGATCATAGACCCAGATACGCTTGAGCCTCTAGAAGATGGTCAAGAAGGCGAACTCGTTATTACTACAATAAAAAAACAAGCTATGCCGCTTATTAGATACAGAACAAAAGATATTACAAGAATTATAAAAGAGCCTTGTAAATGTGGGCGAACGCACAGGCGTATTCAAAAGATTTTGGGTAGAAGTGATGATATGATAATAATTAGAGGCGTCAATGTTTTTCCTAGTCAAATTGAATCTGTGTTAATGGAAATTGAAGGGCTTGCTCCACACTATCAATTAATTGTTGATAGAATAAATAATCTAGATACGCTGGAAGTGCAAGTAGAAGTTGACAATAAGGTATTTTCTGATGAAATTAGAAAACTTCAAAATTTGCAAAATCAAATACAAAAAGACATAAAAGATATTTTGGGCATAACAACTAAAGTTACACTTGTTGAACCAAGAACCATAGAACGCACAGAAGGTAAAGCTAAACGTGTAATAGATAAAAGAAAAATATAGAGGGCAAATTTATGAAGATGTTAAATCAAATTTCTGTGTTTGTTGAAAATAAACCGGGCAGATTGCTCGATGTAGTTGATGTTCTAGGTAAAAATGATATTGATATAAAAGCTATTAGTCTTACTGACTCTTCAGATTTTGGAATAGTAAAGCTTATTTGTGAAAATTCACACTTAGCCTATGATATTCTATTAAAAAACGGATTTACAGTAAGTCTAACTGAAGTTTTAGCTATAGCTATACCTGATAAGCCTCATTCTCTTGCAAACGTCTTAAAAGCTTTAAAAGAAAGCAACATTAATATAGAATACATGTATGGATTTTCTGCAAAGATTAAAGACTATGCAGTTATGATTATTAAAGTTTCTCATTTGGAAGAAACAATAAAATGCTGTATTGTAAATAAAATACAAATATTGTCCGAAAAAGACATTAGCGCTATTGTATGATGTTCTTATTGATATTTATATTTTTATTTGTTATAATAGGTATGGGTTATTAGGTAGATTTAATTTGGCCTTGGGTGTTTGTGATGCATTTTTTCCTTAGAGCCAACACCTAACAATGGGGGGCTGGCATTAAGTAGTCTTGAAGAGCTTGTAAAAGCACTCTAAGCCTACTTACGAGGTACCCACTTATCATTGCTAGGTTCTAGGAAAATTCCGCACACGGCACCTTAGGCTTTAATATAAATTTTAAAGAAGTTCGTAATGGAAGTTTATAAATATACAAAAAAAACATTAAGGCGCAAGGCTTTGGATGAAAGGGGGCTTTGCACCAAAAGGTTTGTATCCACAAAAAGTTTATTAATATCGAGAAAGTTAGTAGATTTCCTAAAATTAAAAAAAATTAAGAATATAGTTTCCTATAAACCAATAAATAAAGAAGCTAACCCAAACTTTTTTTTGTTCTCTAAAAACTTTAATGTGTTTTTTACTAAGATACATGACGATATTTTGCTCATTTCGAAATCAAACAGTTTCAAGAAGCATATATTTTCCGTTTTAGAACCCTTTCGTGGTATTTACATATTTAAAAAACAAATAGACTGTTTTATTGTGCCAGGTTTGGTGTTTGATGAAAGAGGCTATCGTATAGGATATGGCATGGGTTTTTATGATAAATTGTTACATAATACTAAAGCTTTAAAGATAGGTGTTGGATTTGATTTTCAAGTTAAAAATTCCAATATCAAAGAAGATGAATTTGATATTCCTCTTGATTATATAATTACAGAAAAAAGAATTAAAAAGTGTAGGAGATAGCTATGTCAACGATATTATTTAGTGTTTTAATGTTAATACTAGGACTTATAATAGGGTATTTAGGTGTATATTTTTTACAAATTAAGAAAAAAGAGTACTTAAGGCAAAAAGCTAAAGACATTGTCAAAAATGCTGAGATTGAGAAAGAGAATATACTAAAAAAAGCTGAAATTGATGTAAAAGACTATACTTTGACAGCAAAAAACCAAGTTGATGAAGAAATTAGAGAAAAAAGAAAAGAGATTCAAAAATGGGAAAAAAGGATTCAAGCCAAAGAAGAGGCTTTAGACAAAAAACAATTTCAACTAGATAGCAAACAAGAGCAGCTTAATAAAAAACTAGAAGAAATTAAAGAAAAAGAACAATTTTTAGAGCAAGAAAGTGCAAAGTTAGCAAATTTAGTTGATGAACAAAAAAGAAAAATTGAAGAGATTGCAAAAATGACTACTGAAGAAGCTAAAGAATATCTAGTAAAACAAATAGAAGATACTGCTAGAAAAGAAGCAGTTATAAGGCTAAGAACAATTGAAGAAGAAATTAATGAGAATGCCAAAAAAATCTCACAAAAGATCCTTAGTTTAACAATGGAAAAAATGTCTAGCACTTTTGTTATGGAGAAAACAATATCAACTGTAAGTTTACCAAGCGATGAAATGAAAGGCAGGATAATTGGTAGGGAAGGTAGAAATATTAGATCTTTTGAAAAAGAGACAGGCGTAGATTTGATTATTGATGATACGCCAGAGGTTGTAGTTATATCAAGCTTTGATGCAAAAAAAAGGGAAATTGCTAAAGTCGCTTTGGAAAAATTAATACAAGATGGCAGGATTCACCCAGCACGTATTGAAGAAGTTGTTGAAAAAGTAAAACAAGAGCTTGAACAAGAAGCAATTGAAGAAGTAAAATCCCTTATATTTGATTTGGGCATTGAAAATTTACATACAGAAATAATAAGGCATTTATCAATGTTGAAATATAGAACAAGCTATACGCAAAATGTTTTAGCACATTCTGTCGAAGTAGCCTATATGTCTGGTATTATGGCAGCTGAACTTGGACTCAATATAAAGTTGGCAAAAAGGGCTGGACTTTTGCACGATATTGGCAAATCTACAGACCAAGAAATGGAAGGTTCTCATACTGTAATTGGTGCTGAAATTGCAAGAAAATATGGTGAAAATGAATATGTAATCAATGCTATAATGTCACATCATGGCGAAGTAGAACCAAATTGTGTTGAGAGTGTGCTTGTATCTATTGCAGATACTCTAAGTGCAGCAAGGCCAGGCGCTAGAATGGAAGTTTTAGAAAATTATATAAAAAGATTGGAAGAATTAGAAAAGATTGCTAAAAAGTATAAAAATGTCAAAAATGCTTATGCTATCCAAGCTGGTAGAGAACTGAGGGTAATTGTTGAGGATCAATTTACAAATGACAATGACGCTTTTTTAACTGCAAAAGAAATTGCAGATGAAATTAAAGAAAATATGACTTATACAGGCCAGGTTAAAGTTGTTGCTATAAGAGAACTTAGGGCTATTGAATATGCAAACTGATGTGTTACGCATTCTGTTTGTGTCAGATATAGTGGGAGATAGCGGTAGGAAAGCTGCGCTAGATAGTTTAAACTATCTCAAAGACTCTTATGCTTACGATATAGCAATAGCAAATATTGAAAATCTTGCAGGTGGCTTTGGAATAACTAAAGAAACTTACGAAGCAATTGAGCCATATTTTGATGCTTTCACAACCGGCAATCATGTGTGGGATAAGAAGGATTTTGTTATAAATATAGATAGCATGACTAAAGTAGCAAGACCTTTTAATATGCCAAATACTAAAGGTAAATCATTTGTTATTGTAGAAAAAAACTATACAAAGGTTTTAGTTGCAACGTTTTTGGGTAGGATTTTTATGAATCCTGTTGAGAATCCATTTATTTTTTTAGATCAATTATACAGTGACAACTTGTTGCCGATAATCAAGATTATTGATTTTCATGCTGAAGCCACTAGCGAGAAACAGGCTTTTGGTTATTATTGTGATGGCAAGGTAAGCGCTTGTTTGGGTACACACACACATGTTCAAACAAACGATGAAAAAATTTTGCCCAACGGTACAGCCTATATTACAGATGTTGGATTAACTGGTTGTCATGGCGGGATTATTGGATTTAAAAAGGAAGATATAATTGAGAAGTTTATAACATATATGCCAAAGAGATTTGATGTTTGCAAAAGTGATTTGAGAGTTAATGCATGCATAGTTGATGTCAATATTTACAATGGAAAGGCTTTGAATATTGAAAAAATTAATATCTCAGTCCCTTGACTAAAAAATTGATTAGTTGTATACTAACTTTTATATTGATTTAGGAGGTGTAAGGTGGAGTTTAAAGTCAATAAAACAATTGAGGAAATAAATGAAAAAATTAAAAGAAAAGAAGTAGTTGTTGTTAATGCAAAGGAAATGATAGATATAGTAAGAAAAGAAGGTTGTATAGAAGCTGCAAAAAAGGTTGATATTGTAACAACGGGTACATTTGGAACGATGTGCTCAAGTGGCGCATTGATTAATTTTTGGCATACAAAACCCAAAATAAAAGCATCAAAAGTTTGGTTTAACGATGTTGAAGCATACGGTGGTGTTGCAGCTGTAGATTGCTATCTTGGCGTTACTGCTGTTAAAGAAAACGATCCTTTAAATAGTGTGCATCCAGGTAGATTCAATTACGGTGGAGGACATGTCATAGAGGACTTAATAGCTGGCAAAAAAGTACTTTTAAGGGCAGAAGGTTATGGGACTGATTGTTATCCAGCAAAAGAATTTGAAAAAGAAATCACCATTGCTGATTTAAGAGATGCGACTCTATTAAATCCTCGCAATGCTTACCAAAATTATTCAGTTGC